>Ga0182749_1000345_pt1 | contig 45830 bp, 52 predicted proteins | sample eDN3rd37CKraftMG_FD_128875 | JGI IMG/M metagenome (GOLD analysis project Ga0182749, IMG submission 128875) | Enriched Miracle-Growth compost microbial communities from Emeryville, California, USA - eDNA 3rd pass 37_C Kraft MG (version 2) (version 2) ...
GTCCCGGTGCTGATCCAGATCGGCTCCGACGACTCGCTCGGCGGGCCGAGGAGCGTCGAGCTGCTCGCCAGGGCCTACCTCGACCGGTCGAGGCTGACCGACGTGACCGCGATCGTCTACAGCGGGGCCAGGCACGAGGTGTTCACGGAGACGAACCGGGACGAGGTGATCGGGGACACCGTCGCCTGGCTGGACGAGCACCTGAAGTAGTTAGGCTTGCCTAAGCGTCCATTGTCGCCGTTCCGGCTCGTTGTGCCCGGCGCAACAGCCACAACGAGCCGGAACGCCGACATCGGCGGGAACGAGAGAGGCAAGCCCATGCACGGCGAGTACAAGGTCCCCGGCGGAAAGCTCGTGGTGGTCGACCTCGAGGTCGTCGACGGGCTGATCGCGCAGTTCAGCCTCTCCGGCGACTTCTTCCTCGAGCCGGACAGTGCGCTGGCGCAGATCGACGCCGCGGTCGAGGGCCTGCCGGAGGACAGCGACACGGCGACCATCGCCGCTGCGATCCAGGCCGCGCTGCCCGCCGACGCGTCCCTGCTCGGGTTCTCGCCGGAGGCGGTCGCGGTGGCGGTGCGCCGTTCGCTGTCGAGGGCGACAGCCTGGAACGACTACGACTGGCAGCTCATCCACGGTCCGGCGTATCCGCCGCCGCTGCAGCTCGCTCTCGACCAGGTGCTCACCGAGGCGGTCGGCGAGGGCAGCCGCCAGCCGACCCTGCGCATCTGGGAGTGGAACCAGCCCGGCGTGGTGATCGGCAGCTTCCAGTCGGTGAAGAACGAGGTCGACGTCGAGAACGCCGCGAGGTACGGCTTCGAGGTGGTGCGGCGGATCAGCGGCGGCGGCGCGATGTTCATGGATGCCGGCGCGGTCATCGTCTACTCGATCTACGCCCCGGCCGACCTCGTCAAGGGCATGACCTTCGCCGAGTCGTACGCCTTCTTCGACGACTGGGTGATCGTGGCGCTGCGCTCGCTCGGCATCGACGCGACCTATCAGCCGCTCAACGACATCAGCAGCCCGCTCGGCAAGATCGGCGGGGCCGCGCAGAAGCGGCTCGGCAACGGCGGTGTGCTGCATCACGCCACCCTCAGCTACGACATGGACGGCGACCGCATGGTCGAGGTGCTGCGGATCGGGCGGGAGAAGCTCAGCGACAAGGGCACGAAGAGCGCGAACAAGCGGGTGGATCCGCTGAAGAGCCAGACCGGGCTGAGCCGGGACGAGATCATCGCCACCATGGAGCAGACCTTCACCCGACTGCACGGCTCGACGCCGGGCGAGGTCACCGCCGAGGAGCTCGCCGCGGCCGAGCTGCTGGTCGCCGAGAAGTTCGGCACCGAGGACTGGCTGTACCGGGTCCCGTGAGAGGAGCAGCGCTCTCGATCGGTCTCGGCGTCGCCCTGATCGCGGGAATCATCCTGTCCGCCCTCGCGGGTCAGCTGCCGATCAGCCCGGCGGAGGTCGTGGGGTCCCTGCTGCGCGCCGCCGGCATCCACACCGGATGGGCGCCGGACGACCCGATAGTCGAGTCGACCCTGTGGGTGGTGCGCTTCCCGCGCATCGTGATGGCGCTCGCCGTCGGGGCCGCGCTGGCCGTCGCCGGAGCGGTGATGCAGGCGATCTTCGGCAACCCGCTGGCCGAGCCCGGCGTGGTCGGGGTCTCCTCCGGCTCGGCGCTCGGCGCCGCGATCGGCATCGTCTTCGGCGTGACCTTCCTCGGAAGCTGGAGCACCGCCGTGCTGGCCTTCGCCGGGGGACTGGCCGCCACCCTGCTGGTGTACTTCGTCTCCCGCGCCAACGGACGCACCGAGGTGGTGACCCTGCTGCTCACCGGTATCGCGATCAACGCCTTCGCCGGGGCGGGGCTCGCGCTGCTGCTCTTCCTCGCCAACAGCGCGAGCCGCGAGCAGCTGGTGTTCTGGCAGCTCGGCTCGCTCAACGGATCGCTCTGGGGCGAGGTCGGCATCGTGCTCGTGATCGCGGTGCTCGGCACGATCGCGGCACTGCTGCTCGGCCGTCGCTACGACCTGCTCGCGCTCGGCGAGCGCTCCGCCCGTCATCTGGGGGTCAACGTCGAGGCGCTGAGGATCTCCTCGATCGTGCTGGTCGCCCTGCTCACCGGGGCCGCCGTCGCCTTCGTCGGCATCATCTCCTTCGTCGGCCTCATCGTGCCGCATCTGGTGCGACTGGCCATCGGCCCGTCGCACCGGCCGCTCATCCTGGCCAGCGCCGTCGGCGGCGGTGCGCTGATGATGTTCGCCGACCTCGGGGCGCGCACCATCGTCCCCGGCGCCGACCTGCCGATCGGCATGCTCACCTCGCTCATCGGCGGCCCGTTCTTCTTCTACCTGCTGTTCCGCGCCCGCAAGCGGAGCGGAGGCTGGGCATGACCACGATCACTGCCTCCGGCGTCCGCCTCGAGCTGGGCGGCAGGCCGGTGCTCGACGGGGTGGACCTGGACGTCCGCGAGGGCGAGGTGCTGGCCCTGGTCGGCCCGAACGGCGCGGGCAAGTCGACCCTGCTCGCCGTGCTCGCCGGTGATGTGACGCCGGACCGGGGCTCGGTCGAGTTGGGCGGCAGGGACATCCACTCGATCCACGGTCTCGAGCTCGCCCGGCTGCGCAGCGTGCTGACCCAGGAGAACGCGGTGAGCTTCTCCTTCCTGGTGCGCGAGGTCGTGGAGATGGGGCGCAGCCCATGGGCGCGCACCCCGCAGGCCGACGAGGACGAGAGGGTGATCGCGGATGCGGTGCGCGACACCGACATCGAGGCGCTCACCGAACGTCACTACAGCTCGCTCTCCGGCGGCGAGAAGGCCAGGGCATCGCTCGCCAGGGTGCTCGCCCAGTCGGCGACCACGGTGCTGCTCGACGAGCCGACCGCCGCGCTCGACCTGCGTCACCAGGAGGACGTGATGCGCAACGCCAGGCGGCTGGCCGAGGCCGGCGCCGCCGTCGTGGTGGTGCTGCACGACCTCTCCCTCGCCGGGGCATGGGCCGACCGGATCGCGCTGCTCTCCGGGGGCTCGCTGGTCGCTATCGGGACGCCGGCCGAGGTGCTCACGGCGGAACGGGTCTCCTCGGTCTACGGGCTCGAGGTGGAGATCGTCGACCAGGCGGGACGCCCCGTCGTGCTTCCCGTGCGATCCCGGGGCCTCGTCTAGCCTGGAGCGGTGAACTGGTGGATCTTCGGCGGGGCGGTGGTCGGCGTCATCGTGCTCGTCGTCCTGGCCCAGAGGTTCCGCTGGATCGACCTCTCCGGCCGAGGCAACGCCACGAGCGCCGGCAGCGCCTCGTTGATGGGGATCGGCGACGAGGTCTTCGCGCCGAGCCGGCACGAGGCCGCGGTCGAGCTGGACCGGCAGACCGTGCTTCCGGCGCCAGCCCCGCTGGCCGGCGACGGCGACAAGGGCGTATACGAGGGCCAGGTGCGCATCGACCTGGGCGCCGGCCGCGACGAGAAGCGCTGACCGTGGAGGAGTGGACGCCGCAGTCCCCCGACCGGGTGGTGCTCGGCGACAACCTCGACGTGGTCTCCGCGCTGCCGGACGGCGCCTTCACCATCGTCTATCTCGACCCGCCGTTCAACACCGGCCGCAGCCAGTCCAGGCAGTCCACCACCAGCGTGCGGTCGGCGACCGGCGCGATCACGGGCTTCAAGGGGCAGCGCTACGAGCGGATCCGCGGCGACCTGATGACCTACGACGACAGCTTCGAGGACTACTGGGCCTTCCTCGAGCCGCGCCTGGCCGAGGCCTGGCGCCTGCTCGCCGACGACGGGACCCTCTACCTGCACCTCGACTACCGCGAGGCGCATTACGCCAAGGTCCTGCTCGACGCCCTGTTCGGCCGCGACTGCTTCCTCAACGAGATCATCTGGGCCTACGACTACGGGGCGAAGTCGAAGAACCGCTGGCCGACCAAGCACGACACGATCCTGGTCTACGTGAAGGACCCGAAGCGGTACCATTTCGACTCCAGCGCGGTCGACCGGGAGCCGTACATGGCGCCAGGCCTGGTCACGGCGGAGAAGGCGGAGCGGGGCAAGCTGCCGACCGACGTCTGGTGGCACACCATCGTCTCGCCGACCGGCCACGAGAAGACCGGATATCCCACCCAGAAGCCCGAGGGCATTCTGCGCAGGATCGTGGCGGCCTCCAGCCGCGAGGGCGACTGGGTGCTCGACTTCTTCGCCGGATCGGGCACCACCGGTGCGGCCGCCGCCGCCCTCGGCCGCCGGTTCGTGCTGGTCGACAGCAGCCGGGAGGCGATCGGCGTGATCGTCGAGCGTCTGACCAGGGCGGCGGTCGAGTTCGAGCAGGTGGTGATCGAGCAGCCGACGGCCTCGTAGCCCGCACCGGGGCACGCGGAGAGGCCTCAGAATGTAAGCCTCGGCACGACCGCACGCAGAGCGACCATTGAGAGGCTTCCCGTGACCATCGCACTCTGGATCACCGCCATCCTGCTCGCCCTCGTCTACCTCGGCGCAGGCGGGATGAAGACCTTCAGGAGCAAGGCGGCGCTGCAGCCGAACATGGCCTACGTGGAGGACTTCACCGCGTGGCAGGTGAAGGCGATCGGCATCGTCGAGCTGATCGGGGCGCTCGGCGTCATCCTCCCGCTCGTGACCGGGATCGCTCCCGTGCTGACCGCCGTGGCGGCGATCGGGCTGGCTGTCGTGCAGATCGTCGCCGCCGTCGTGCACATCCGGCGCGGTGAGGCGAGGAGCACGCCGGTCAACGGCGTGCTCCTCCTCCTCGCCGTCGCGGTCGCGGTGCTCCGCTTCGTCACTCTCTGAGCGGGCCGGCAGCCGACCGCTCGCTCAGCTCGCCCTGCTAGCGCTCCGGCGACTCGACCACCGGATTCGGCCGGGTCGTCGTGTTCGGCTCCAGCGGTGCGCCCATCATCTCGGCGGCCTGCGTGGCGAGGATGGCGGCGTCGTCATCCGCCACCTCCTGCAGCGCTGACTTCTGGCGCAGCGGGGTCGCCTTGAGGAAGAAGCTCAGGACGAAGGCGATCACGACCACGGCCAGGCTGACCCAGAAGCCGGTCACCATGGCCTGGGAGAAGCCGTTCAGGAAGGGCGCGGAGAGGGCGTCGCTCGCGCCGGTGAGGAACGAGGTGTCGCCGTCCAGCGACGTGGTGGCCGACCCCGAGCCGACCCCATCTGCCGGCAGCTGGGCCAGGACCTGGTCGACCACGGACTTGCGCGTCGCCCCGTTGGAGAGGTCGATGCCGGCCGGCAGCCTCGAGGTGATCGGGTCGACGATCTTGCTGTAGATCGTGGACATGATCCCGGCGTTGTTCGGCGCGCCAGCGACCGCCGGGTTCAGCGCGGCGTCGAGCGCGGCGCGGAGCACCGACTTCTGCCCGAAGGAGTCCTTGATGAACCCGCCGACGGCGCTGAAGACGACGGAGAAGATCACCGCGACGCCGAGCGTTCCGCCGACCTGGCGGAAGAAGGTGGACGACGAGGTCGCCACCCCGATGTCCCGCGGCCCGACGGCGTTCTGGCTCGCGATGGTGAGGGTCTGCATCAGCTGGCCGAGCCCGAGGCCGACCAGGAGCATCGCCCCGGCGAGGATCCAGTAGTTCGTGTCGACCTTGATCGTGGTGAACAGCAGGAAGCCGAGCGACATGAAGCCGGTGCCGAGGATCGGGAAGACGCGGTACTTGCCGGTGCGGGAGATCAGCTGGCCGGACACGATCGAGGAGATCATGAGGCCGAGGATCATCGGCAGGATCTGGAAGCCGCTCTCGGTCGGGGTCGAGCCCTTCACCAGCTGGAGGTAGAGCGGCACGGTGGAGATCGCGCCGAACATGCCGAAGCCGACCAGCACGCCGAGCACCGTGGCCATGGAGAAGGTGGAGCTCGAGAACAGCTTGAGCGGGATCAGCGCGTCGTCCTTCATCGCCCGCTCCACCAGGATGAAGGCGACGATGCCGAGGCCGCCGATGATGTAGCAGGCGAAGGCGCCAGCCGAGCTCCAGCCCCAGTCGCGGCCCTGCTCGGCCACCAGCAGCAGGGGGGCGACGGCGACGATGATCGTGGTGGCCCCCCACCAGTCGATGCGGACCCCGCGGTTCGGGCTGCGCTTGGGCAGGTGCAGGAATCGCAGGACCATCGCCAGGGCGATGATGCCGATCGGGATGTTGATCAGGAAGACCCAGCGCCATCCCGTGATCCAGAGGATCTGGTCGGCCCCGGCGAGCAGCCCGCCGATGAGCGGGCCGATCACGCTCGAGATGCCGAAGACCGCGAGGAAGTAGCCCTGGTACTTGGCGCGCTCGCGGGGGGCGAGCATGTCGCCCATGATCGCGAGCGGGAGCGCCATCAGGCCGCCGGCGCCGATCCCCTGGAGCGCGCGGAAACCGGCGAGCTCGTACATCGAGGTCGCGAAGCCCGAGGCGATCGAGCCGACCAGGAAGATCGAGATCGCGAAGATGAACAGCGGCCGCCTGCCGAAGATGTCCGAGAGCTTGCCGTAGATCGGGGTCGCGATGGTGGAGACGATCAGGTAGGCGGTGGTCACCCACGCCTGCTCGCTCAGCCCGTGCAGGTCGTCGGAGATGGTGCGGATGGAGGTGCCGACGATGGTCTGGTCGAGGGCGGAGAGGAACATCCCCGCCATCAGGCCGTAGATGACCAGCAGGATCTGGCGGTGACTCATGACGCCCCCGGATGGCGGGGTGGCGGATGCTGCGGCAGCGCGTGACACAAGGACCTCGGTTCGAGAGACGGCGACGACGTCGTGGGGTGGAAGCAGGTGCCGAAGCGCCGAAGGGCGGCGGCTAAATTTGCGTGGGGTGCAAAGTTACACCCGCGGCAATGAAAGCTGCAAGCCCGCCGCGGCTAGGATTCTGGCCATGCCGGCACCCCGCATCCGCACGCTGCTCGCGGCGGCTGCGGCAGCGGTGATGGTCGCCGGCATCTCGGCCTGCGCGCCGGAGCGCGAGAGCGCCCCGCTGCACAGCCCGAGCCCCTCCGCGACGTCGCCGACGACGCCCACGCCCACGCCCACGGTGCCCGCATTCGACCGCGCCGCCCACTCTGTCGACGACCCGGCGAGCATCTGGGTGGTGGTCGACAAGCTGCGGCCGCTGAACCCGAAGGACTACGTCCCCGCCCTGGTGAGCGCGAACGTCCCGCACATCTCCGCGCCGCTGATGCGCGAGGAGGCGGCACGGGCGATCGAGGCGATGTTCGCGGCATCCGCCGCCGAGGGGGCGGGGGCCCTCCAGATCCAGAACTCCTACCGGTCCTTCTCGGTGCAGACGAACACGCACGACAGGCTGGTCGCCCAGCTCGGCGAGGCGAAGGCGGATGCCCAGAGCGCCCGCCCGGGATACAGCGAGCACCAGACCGGCCTGGTCGCCGACGTCGCAGCGCTGCCGAGCAGGTGCGACATCGCCCAGTGCTTCGGCCAGACCCCGCAGGGCGTCTGGCTGGCGGCCAACTCCTGGCGCTTCGGCTTCATCCTGCGGTATCCGGCGGACAAGACCGCGGTCACCGGGTACATCTACGAGCCGTGGCACTTCCGCTACGTGGGCGTCGAGCTGGCCACCGAGATGCACGAGAAGGGGATCTCGACGCTCGAGGAGTTCTTCGGGCTCCCCGCCGCCCCCGACTACGCCGGCTGAGCCGGGCTGCCGCTACGCTCGATCACATGCCGGAGAGCGAGACCTACAGCTACCTCGGGCCGGCCGGCACCTTCACCGAGGCGGCCCTGGCCCAGGTTCCGGAGGCCGCGGGCAAGACCTGGCGCCCGGTGAACAACGTCGGGGAGGCCTTCGACGACGTGGTCAGCGGCCGCAGCGTCGGCGCGATGATCGCGATCGAGAACTCGGTGGACGGCGGGGTCTCCGCCACGCAGGACGCCCTGGCCACCATCCCGGGCCTCCGCATCGTCGGCGAGTACCTGGTGCCGGTGAGGTTCGTCCTGGTGGCCCGGCCGGGCACGGCGCTCGCCGATGTGAGGGTGATCAACGCGCATCCCGTCGCCTATGCGCAGTCGAGGCGCTGGCTGGAGCGGGAGCTGCCCGCCCACGAGCACCTTCCCGCGACCTCCAACGTCGCGGCCGCGGCGGCGCTCCTGGACGGATCGCCGGCCGATGCGGCGATCGCGCCTCCCGGCATCACCGATCACTACGACCTCGAGGTCCTGGCCGACGACATCGGGGACAACCCCAACGCGGTCACACGATTCGTCCTGGTCAGCCGCACGGCGCCCACCCCGCCGGCGACCGGCGCCGACAAGACCAGCATCATCGCCGAGCTGCCCGACGACCGGCCGGGCGCGCTGCTGGAGATGCTCGAGCAGTTCGCCACCCGGGGCATCAACATGAGCCTGCTGCAGTCCCGGCCGATCGGCGACGCCCTCGGCCGGTACCGTTTCGTGATCGACCTCGACGGGCACATCCTCGACGAGCGGGTGGCCGACGCCCTGCTCGGGCTGAAGCGGTTCAGCCCGAAGGTGATCTTCCTCGGCTCCTATCCGCGGGCCGACCAGCAGCGCATCGAGGTGACCCAGCGCTACGGCGACGAGGTCTTCATCGAGGCGAGGGACTGGCTGCGCGGCCTGATCGCCGGCGAGCCGGAAGAGTAGGCGCCTCCTCGGCCTCAGCCGCGAGCGCCGGCACCTTCACCACGAGCGCGCCGGGGTCGACTCTCGCGTGCATCCCGACCGCGACGCCGAACTCGTCGCCGTCGAGCTGCACCTCCTGCGGGAGCTCCAGGGTGAGCACGAGGTCCCTGCCCTGCACGTTGGTGACGTCGCGCACGTCCTTGCGCAGGTCGATGATCGATCGCCCCACCGCGCTCCTGCGCAGCACCCCGTTCTCCCAGGCGATGGCGTTCCACACCTTGAGCCAGCCGAACGGCCCGCGCGGGCGCAGCACCGTGATGTCGAGCAGCCCGTCGTCCGGCTTGGCGTCCGGCATGAGCAGGATGCCGCCGGGCAGCGAGCCGCAATTGCCCACCAGGACGCTGTGCGCGCTCAGCTCCCGGGACGGCCCGCCGTCGAGCCGGTACTTCAGCTTCACCGAATGGAGCTCGGGCAGCGCCCGCACCCCGCCGTCGATGTAGGCGAGCCAGCCGACGGCCTTCTTCAGCTTCGGGCTGGTCTTCGCGATCATCTTCGCGTCGATGCCGAGCCCCGCCATCACCAGGAAGACGTGCTCATCGGTGGTCCCGTCCTCGCGGTCGAAGCTCGCCAGCCCCAGGTCGATCGGGCGGTCCACGCCGCCGAAGGCCGTGGCGATGGATGCGACGTTGTCGGTCAGGCTGAGCGCCAGGTTCCTGGCCAGCAGGTTGCCGGTGCCGGATGGCACCAGCGCGATCGGGACCCCCGTGTCGCGCAGAGCCTCGGCCACCGCGCGGACCGTCCCGTCGCCGCCCGCGGCGAGGACGACCGCCGCTCCGTCGGCCACTGCGGCGGCGGTGAGGCCCTGTCCGGGATCCTGCTCGGTTGTGGGGTACCACCGGGTCGGCTGCCAGCCGGCGGACTCCTCGGCGGCGGCGACATCCGCTCGCAGCCTCTGCTCGTCGACCTTGATCGGATTGAACACGACAGCCGCGTGCCGCCCCTCGGGCCCCCGCACTGTGTCCACGGATCAAACGCTACGGCATTGCTCCGTAGACTGGGGGGGTGATCGACCCCCAGCTCCTGCGTGAGAATCCCGAGGCGATCAGGCTGTCGCAGCGGGCGCGAGGCGCGTCGGAGCAGCTGGTGGACGTCGCGCTCGCCGCCGACACCGCCCGTCGGGCCGCGATCACCGAGTCCGAGGGCCTGCGCGCGACGCAGAAGGCCTTGGGTAAGACGGTCGCGCGGGCCTCGGGGGAGGAGAAGTCGCGTCTGCTCGCCGAGGCACAGGAGCTCGCGGTCCAGGTGAAGGCACTGGCCCAGGCGGCGGCCGATGCCGAGGCCGAGTTCGACGCCGCGATCGGCGGCATCGCCAATCCGATCATCGACGGGGTTCCCGCCGGCGGCGAGGAGGACTTCGTCACCCTGCGCGAGGTGGGCGAGAAGCCCTCATTCCCGTTCGAGCCGAAAGATCATGTCGAGCTGGGCGAGTCGCTGCGGATGATCGACCTCGCCCGAGGCGCCAAGGTGTCCGGCAGCCGGTTCTACTTCCTGCGCGGCGTCGGAGCGAGGCTCGAGCTCGCGCTGATGAACCTGGCCCTCGACAGGGCCCTCGCCGAGGGCTTCGAGCCGCTGATCACCCCCACGCTGGTGCGGCCGGAGATCATGGCGGGCACCGGCTTCCTCGGCGCGCACTCCGACGAGATCTACTACCTGCCCGCCGACGATCTCTACCTCACCGGCACCAGCGAGGTCGCGCTCGCCGGCTTCCACTCGGACGAGATCCTCGACCTCTCCGGCGGTCCGCTGCGCTACGCCGGCTGGTCGACCTGCTACCGGCGGGAGGCGGGATCGGGGGGCAAGGACACCCGTGGAATCCTCCGGGTGCACCAGTTCAACAAGCTGGAGATGTTCAGCTACGTGCTCCCGGACGAGGCGGAGGCCGAGCACGAACGGCTGGTCTCCTACCAAGAGTCGATGCTCCAGGCCTGCGAGCTGGCCTACCGGGTGATCGACGTCGCGGCCGGCGACCTCGGCTCCAGCGCCGCCCGCAAGTTCGACATCGAGGCGTGGGTGCCGACCCAGGGCACCTACCGCGAGCTCACCAGCACCAGCAACTGCACCACCTACCAGGCCAGGAGACTGGATGTGCGCCACCGCACCGAGAGCGGCAAGACCGCGCCGGTGGCGACCCTCAACGGCACGCTGGCCACCACGCGCTGGCTGGTCGCGATCCTCGAGACGCACCAGCAGGAGGACGGGACGGTCCGGGTCCCCGACGCCCTCCGGCCCTACCTCGGCGGAATGGCCGTCATCGAGCCGCCGGCATGACGGACAGGCTCCTGATCGCCCTCGACATCGACGGCACCCTGCTGCGCGAGGACGGCAGCATCTCCGAGCGCGTCGTCGAGGAGGTCGCCAGGGTGCGCGACCTCGGGCACGAGATCATGCTCGCCACGGGACGTTCGGTCTCGCTCACCCTCCCGGTGCTCGAGCACTTCCGGCTCAGCCCCCAGCACGTGGTGTGCTCGAACGGCGCGATCATCCTCGGACGGGACCCGGATGCGCCCACCGGCTACACCACTCTCGAGGTGAGGACCTTCGATCCGGTCGAGGTGCTCACCACGATCAGCGGGGAGCTGGATCAGGCGAACTATGCGGTGGAGGACGAGAACGGCTTCTACCGGTACACCGGCCGCTTCCCGGAGTCCTCGCTCAGCGCCGACAGCCAGCAGGTCTCCTTCGAGGAGCTGCTCGAACGTCGCGCGACCCGGGTGGTGGTCTTCTCCCCGGGTCACCGCATCGAGGACTTCCTCAGCATCGTCGAACGGATGGGTCTGCACAAGGTCACCTACAACGTCGGCTGGACCGCGTGGCTCGACATCGCGCCCGACGGCGTGAACAAGGCGACCGCGCTGGAGCGGGTCCGCCAGTGGCTCGGCATCCCCCGCTCACGGGTGGTGGCGATCGGGGACGGACGCAATGACATCGACATGCTGGCCTGGGCGTCCGCGCAGGGTCGCGGGGTCGCGATGGGGCAGGCGCCGGACGAGGTGCGCGCGGCGGCCAACGAGGTGACCGGGACCGAGGCCGAGGACGGCGTCGCCTCCGTCCTCGCCTCGCTCTGAGCCGTACGGCGCTCGGCGGCTGAGCCCCGTCTGGCAATGAGGCGGGAATCCGCCCCGCTGCCCGGGCCGACGGGAACCGAGGATACCGGTCAGTTAGAATCGGGGCTTGTTCGCCTGGGAGGGCTGTCCGAGCGGCCGATGGAGCCAGTCTTGAAAACTGGTGGGCAGAAATGTCTCGTGGGTTCGAATCCCACGCCCTCCGCTCAGCACCGCGCGTCACGACCGTTCGCGTCACCACCATCCGAGGAAAGGGACCAGCTGTGAGCGCCACCCGCCCCCGCTCCCACCGATCCGGCCCGGTCGGCATCGCCAGGCACGGCAGGCTCAGGACGTCGAAGCCGGCGCTCACCGTGCTCAAGTTCGTGGCGGCGGCGCTCGCCGTGGTGCTGGTCAGCGGGGCGTCGGTGGCGGCGATCGCCCTCAACCAGCTGAACAGCAACATCAAGTCGGTCGCGCTGGTCGGCGAGACCGCGGGGCCGCCGCCGGACCTCGGCTCCTTCGACGGAGGCTTCAACATCCTCGTCGTCGGCAGCGACACCCGCGAGGGGCAGGGCGGCATCGGGGGCAAGTCCGATTCCGTGCTCAACGACGTGAACATCCTGATCCATGTCTCGGAGGACCAGACCAATGCCGTCGCCATCAGCTTCCCCCGCGACCTGGTGGTGCCGATCCCCTCCTGCCCGAAGACCGACGGCAAGGGCAGCACCCCCGCGATGGCGGGTCAGCCGATCAACGTCACGCTGTTCTACGGCGGACTGCCGTGCACGGTGCTCACGGTCGAGGCGCTGACCGGGCTCGACATCCCCTTCGCCGCCCTGATCACCTTCCAGGGGGTGATCCAGATGAGCACCGCGGTCGGCGGCGTCCCGGTCTGCGTGAACGGCCCGATGAAGGACCCGTACACCGGGATCAACCTGCCGGCGGCCGGCACCTACAACCTCTCGGGCGCCGAGGCCCTCGCCTTCCTCCGCAGCCGGCACGGCGTCGGCGACGGGAGCGACCTCGGCCGCATCAGCTCGCAGCAGGTCTACCTCTCCTCGCTGATCCGCACGGTCAAGAGCAACGACACCCTGACCGACTTCAGCAAGCTCTACTCGCTGGCGACCGTCGCCTCGCAGAACGTCACGCTGTCGAACAGCCTGAAGAACCTCAACACGATGGTCTCGATGGCGCTGGTGCTCAAGGACATCCCGCTGGAGAAGATCACCTTCGTGCAGTATCCGAGCACCACCGGTGTCGGCGGGATCTACTCGGGCAAGGTCGCGCCGCTGGCCGGTCCCGCGGCCGCCCTCGTCGCGAAGATCAAGGCCGACGAGCCCTTCGCGATCAACTCCGGCACCGGGCGCGGCTCGGTGATCGACCCGAACGCCCCGCCGACCGCCGCCGAACCCGCCCCGAGCGGCTCGGCGACCGCGGCCCCGGACGATGGGGCGGAGGTGATCCCCGGCGTGCTCGGTCAGACCGCGGCGGAGTACACCTGCTCGAAGGTCAACAACTAGGCCCTGCCGTGCATCGAGGGCGGATGCCCGGGCCGGTGCCGCTATGATCGTTGAGTCACCAGGAGACGTCGCATAGTTCGGCCTAGTGCACCACCCTGCTAAGGTGGAGTGCCCTTTATTGGGCACCGTGGGTTCAAATCCCACCGTCTCCGCCATTTTTTGGCTGATCAGAGCCGGTTTTTCTTTCGGGGCCCGATCTCGCTCTCGTGCTCGCGCGCATTTTCAGGGATGTCGCGAGGGCCTTCGCCTTGAGGTGCGTGACCTGGCTGACGTCAGCGCGTCGCCGTACACTCGATGCATGGCACTCAAGGCTGACGAGGTGTATGAGGCGGGTCTTGCGCTCGACCTGGACGAGCGCACCGTGGTCGCGCACCGCCTTCTCGCCAGCCTGCACCCCGGGGATGACGCGTCGCAGTCGGAGATTGACGATGCCTGGCGCGACGAGATCGGGTCTCGTGTCGATGACATTCTGAACGGCCGAATCGAGTTGGGCACCTTTGAGCAGATTCGCGACAAGGCCCGCGCGCTCCTGGACGATCTGCGTAAGTGACCCTGCGCCCGCGCGTCCACCCGGAGGCGGAGGCCGAGTTCCTCGATGCCGTCCGCTATTACGAAACCACAGAGGCCGGTCTCGGTGAGGAGTTCGACATCGAGGTCGCCAAGGCCGTCGATCACATCCAGTGGAATCCCGATGCGTGGCCCAAGTTTCCGGGCTGGGATCGCCTCCCAATCGTCCGGAGCCGCAAGGTCGAGGTGTTCCCTTACCGGGTTGTCTACTTCGTCCGTGACGATGAGCTATTGATCGTTGCCTTCTCACATCAGAGCCGTCGTCCCGGCTACTGGAAGCAGCGCGTCGACCGCTGATGGTTGCCGGAGCCGCAAGGTCGACGGTCTCAGGACCGCTATTGCTCCACCTTCGACACCTGTGACAGCAGTCATGACTCGATCCGAGCTTCTCGTTCGCCGTGTGTCGGGCCCGGCCGTCTCGAGGAGGCGCGCGGAGGCCGGCTGCGCTAACCCGCGATCCGACGACGATAGGCGATCATCGAGAGCAGACACGCGAGCCCGAGGATGCCGACGCACCAGGCGAGCGCGACCCAGATGTCGGTGCCGACCGGTGTTCCGCTGAACAGGCTCCGGATCGTGTCCACGATCGCGGTGACCGGCTGGTGCTGGGCGAACCAGCGCACCGGGCCCGGCATCGACTCCGTCGGCACGAAAGCGGAGCTGATCAGCGGCAAGAGGATGAGCGGGTAGGCGAAGGCGCTCGCTCCGTCCACGGTCTTCGCGGCGAGGCCCGGAATCACCGCGAGCCAGGTCAGAGCCAGAGTGAACAGGACCATGATCCCGGCGACGGCGAGCCATTCGAGCACGCCGGCCCGGGAGCGGAACCCGATGAGCAGGGCGACGCCCATCACGATCGTGAGCGAGACGAGGTTCGACACGAGCGAGGCGAGCACATGCGCCCAGAGCACGGAAGAACGCGCGATGGGCATCGACTGGAAGCGCTCGAAGATGCCGCCCTTGAGGTCGAGGAACAGACGGTACGCCGTGTAGGAGATGCCGGAGGCGACGGTGATGAGCAGGATGCCCGGCAGCTGGTAGCTGACATAGGAGTCAGAGCCGGTTTCGATCGCGCCGCCGAGCACGAAGACGAACAGCAGCATGAGGGCGATCGGCATGATCGCGGTCGTGATGATCGTGTCCGGGCTGCGCAGGATGTGCCGCAGGGAGCGACCCGTGAGCGTGACGGTATCGCCGATGAAGCGGCGGGTGGTCATGGTCGTGCCTCAGTCCTTCTCGCCGGGTCGGCCGACGACGGCGAGGAAGACGTCTTCGAGGGTGGGTTGCTTCTCGACCCACTCGACCTTCGCGCGTGGAAGGAGCCGCTTGAGCTCTGCGAGTGTGTCGTTCACGATGATCCGGCCATCGTGAAGGATCGCGATCCGATCCGCGAGCTGTTCGGCCTCATCGAGGTACTGGGTCGTCAGCAGCACTGTCGCGCCGTCGTCGGCGAGTCGCTTGATCGTGCGCCACACCTCGATGCGCGTTTCGGGGTCGAGCCCGGTCGTCGGCTCGTCGAGGACGATGAGCCGCGGATCTCCGATGAGGCTCATCGCGATGTCGAGGCGGCGACGCATCCCGCCCGAGTAGGTCGACACCTTCCGCGCAGCTGCTTCGGTCAGCGTGAAGCGATCGAGCAGATTGTCAGCGACCACGCGGGGATTCGCCACGTGACGCAGGCGCGCGACCAGCACGAGGTTCTCCCGCCCGCTCAGCGTCTCGTCGACGGCCGCGAACTGTCCGGTGAGGCTGATGGTCTCGCGCACTTCGGCAGCGTGCGTCGAGACATCGAAGCCGTTCACGTTCGCGGTTCCGGCGTCAGCGCGCAACAGGGTCGACAGGATCCTCACGACCGTGGTCTTGCCGGCGCCATTCGAGCCGAGCAGGGCGAAGACGCTTCCCCGCGCGACCTCGAAGTCGACGCCGCGCAGCACCTGCAGCCTCTTGAACGACTTCTCCAGGCCCCGGACCCGGATCGTCGGGGCGCGCTCCGCGACCGCTGCGTTCATCGTTCGGCCTCGTGATCCTGTTCCTGGATGGCCTTGTCCATCGTCGAGGCGAGCCGCTGCCGCTCCTTCTCGAGCCAGCTCCTGCCGGCACCGCGGTAGGCGTCGAGGAAGGTCTCCATGAACTCGGAGGGGTCATCGCCCACCAGCTCGCGGATCGGCAGGCGATCGGCGGCGCTCTGTTCGAGCAGGTCGGCGAGGTCCTCGAACATCCTCACGAGGGTCGGGCCGTCGTCGACGGCGCCGAAATGCATCACGTAGCGCTCGATCCCCTTGGCCGCCTCCTGGTAGCCGGTGGGCAGCTGCTTCACACGCGCCTTGTATTCGCGCCATTTCCTCTTGTCACCAAGATCCCCCACGATCAGTTCGATCGGATTGCGCATGATCATTTTCCTTCCCGCCGGAGATGGTCCAGTCGGTCTGCGAGGAAGCTCCACGTCTTCCAGAACCCGTCGAGGTCGTCGCGGCCTCGTGCATTGAGGGAGTAGACCTTGCGCGGCGGGCCCTTCTCCGAGGGGACCTTCTCCACGTCGACGAGGCCGCGCTGCTCAATCCGGACCAGGAGCGCGTAGACCGTGCCCTCCGCAATGTCGGAGAAGCCCTGCTCGCGCAGCCAGGCGGTGATCTCGTAGCCGTAGGCGGGACGCGCGGACAGGATCGCGAGGACGATCCCCTCCAGTGTGCCCTTGAGCATCTCCGTCATCTGCTTGCCCACGAACCGCCCTCTGTCTACTCAATGTCATTGACTACTGGTAGATAGTAACACTGAATACCATCCTTCACGTTAGGAAGGGACGACGCCGGTTCGCCAGCTCGGGGCCACCGGTGCCCGACTCGCCTGGAGCGATCGGGGCCGGCGTCCTCGTCATCGGAGCGGCCCTGCTGACTCTGCGGAGGAGGCCCCCGTCGTAGCCGCGCACAGATGTCGCCCCCGTCCCGAGCTGCGGCCCCGGAGACGCCCCGACGCGGGACGGGACGGGGCGGCGCGGCGCTGATCCCCGTTCCCGCGCCACGGTCACATCTCCGCCGAGTCGGGAGTTGTGGCGGTCACCGGTGTTCGTGGACCCGCCACAACTCCCGACTCGGTGAGAAGTCACGCGATCCTGCTTGATAGCCTGGTGTCGTCGCATCGAGAGCCGACGGGCAGTCCCGTCTTCGGTGGCGGCCAGTGAGGGTTCAGCGCTGTGGGCAACCGCCTCCTCGGCTCGTATGCCGAGATCCTCTCCTTCCGTGGCGTCAAGGGCTTCGTGGTTGCCGGCTGGCTCGGGCGTCTCTCGCGTTCGACCACCGGGATCGCGACGGTACTCCTGGTCTCGAGCGTCACCGGGAGCTTCGCCGTCGCCGGTGCGGTCTCCGCTGCGATCGTCGTCGGCTCCGGGCTGGCTGGGCCGCTCTGGTCGCGATTGGTGGATGCCAGGGGGCAGACCGCGGTGCTGCCGATCGCGCTGCTCGCCTTCCTGTCGAGTGCGGTGGGCTTCGCATCGGTGGTCCTCGCTGAAGGTCCTCGGTGGAGCTGGTTCCTGTGCGCCTTCCTGGTCGGGTTCACCTCGCTCGACTTCGGCAGTCTGGCTCGGGCCAGATGGTCGGCGGCGCTCGAATCGCCGGCGCACCGGCATCACGCCTTGGCGCTCGAGTCGGTGAACGATGAGCTCGTCTTCGTGGTCGGGCCTCCCGTCGTCGTGCTGCTCGCCTCCGTCGCGGCACCGGTCGCGGGGTTCGCCACCGGTGTCGCCGTGACCCTGGCCGGCGGTGTCGCCCTCCTGCTGCAGACCACGACCTCACCGCGGGTCGCACCCCGGGAACGGTCCCGTAGACGAGGCGGGCCCGTGCCGGCCGGCGTGCTCGCCGTGCTGCCGGTGTACCTCGGAGTCGGGCTGGTGTTCGCCTCGATCGATGTCTCGTCGGTCGCCGTGGGGCGCGAGCTGGGATCGACGCCGGTCACCGGCCTCGTGGTCGCCTGCCTGGCCGTCGGAAGCGTGGTCGCCGGCATCGTGTTCGGCCCGTTGAGCGCCGCATGGTCGCCTCGACGCCGCGTGCTGGTCTCGACAGCGGCCTATGCGGTGGTGATCCCCGCGCTCCTCCTGCCGCGGGAGGCCATCGGCCTGTCGATCGCCGTCTTCGCGGCCGGCCTCGTCACGACTCCGGTCCTGATCTCCGGCATGTCGTTCATCGAGTCGCGCACCGACCGCGGTCGTCTCACCGAAGCGCTCTCCTGGCCCTCGATCGGAACCTCAGCCGGCATCACCGTCGGGTCCGCTCTGACGGGGCTGACGATCGACGTGCTGGGCGCCTTCCCCGGCCTGCTCATCGCCGCGGCGGGAGCCCTGGTCGTCGGCGCCGCCGGTCTCACCTGCTGGCTCATCGCGATGCGGAGGGTGCCGTCCTGACATCCGGGCCCGCGCCAGCTGCGACCGGCCTTCCCTGTCTAGGCTGGGCGCGTGGAGCATCCTCCGGTCATCGATCCCCGCGACCCGCTGGTCGAGCGCGTCCGCGGCCTCTGCCTGGGCTATCCCGAGGCGGCGGAGGTGATGTCCTGGGGCCGGCCCACCTTCAGGGCGGGCAAGAGGATCTTCGTCATGGTCGGCTCCAGCATGGACAGGCCGTACACGATCGTGTTCAAGCCCGATCCGGCCGATCGCCCTGCGCTGGTTCAGGACGACCGGTTCTTCAGCCCGCCGTACTGGGGAGCGATGGGATGGCTGGCCATCGACATCGACCGTCCCGACAACGACTGGACCGAGCTGGCCGAGCTGATCGACGCCTCATATCGGCTGGTCGCCCTGCGGCGTCAGCTGAGGGAACTGGATGCGCGCTCAAGCTGAGCCGTTCGCGCTGGTATAGTCGTCAGGTACTTGCGCCCGTAGCTCAGCGGATAGAGCAATTGACTACGGATCAATAGGCCGGGGGTTCAAATCCCTCCGGGCGCACTTAATCTCGGTATTCGCCCTTGATCACGAAGAACGAGCCGCGGATGACGCCGGCCAGCCGTGACTTCTGGCGCGCGAACCTGAAGCGCGATGCCAGCTCCTCCGGGATATCCATGCCCTCGGCAAGCTTGAACCCCACGGCCCGCTTCGACCCGTCATCGATCCCGTACATCACGTTGATCGACAGGCCCGACTCGTAGAACACGTACGCCATGCGGTAGCCGTCGACCTCGAACGCCGTCGCCTCGAGCGGACGGGAGGCGATCACGAGATCGCGCTCCTCGGCGAGGATCCGGCTCACCCGAGCGACGACCTCGGGCACCTCGCCGGCTGGGCTGACGGCGAACACGTGGTCGTACTTGTTCTTGAAGTACCGCGCCTCGTTCGCGCGCAGCCCGGCGAGAGCATCCGCGACCGGCGACGACTCCAGGCCGGCGGTGGACACGTTCACGAAGTCGACGGTGTACGGCATGCGGCCTCCCTTGCGATCCGGCCAGGCTACGGCATGGCGCTCCCTCAGTGCCCCGCGTCTCACGCGGGCGGGAAGCGGAGAGGCGTCGTCGGGACGTCGAGGTTCGCTCCGCCGCGGTATCGGGTCGCGATGTGGGATGCGGGCAGCCGGGGCCCGCGCCCGAACAGCCGTTCACGCAGGGTGACCGGGATGCCGGGCCGCTCGGCGAGCCGCCCGCGGCGCCGGAGCTCCGGAACCACCAGTTCGGCGAAGTCGCGCGCGGTGTCGAAGGAGTGGTACTGGCGCAGGTTGATCCCGTCGACGCCGTCGTCGTCGAGCCAGTGCTCGATCTCGTCGGCGACGACGGAGGGGGTCCCCACCACGAAGTAGCGGCCCTCGCGCTCGCTGCGCAGGCCGTCCAGCGTCGCTCCGACTGTCGCATCCGCCGAGAGGAAGGGCACGGCAGCCGCATCCACTCCCGCTCGACGCAGCGCCTCTCTTACGGTGATGTCCCGAGGGAACGCGGGCAGATCGATCGGCAGCCCGGAATGGGCGAGGATGCCGTCGACGCTGGTGCTCTCCCGGTAGGTGCGCCACTTGTCGTCGGCCTCCTCCTCGGTCCGCGCGACGATCACGCCGGCCTGCACGACGAACTTGATGTCCGACCGCGTGCGGCCGTGGCGCTCGGCGGCGGCGGTCATCGTCGCGACGTTGCGGCGGAAGTCCTCCGCGGTCCTGCCGCCGGCGAAGACCAGCTCGGCGTGGCGTCCGGCGAACTCCGTCCCCGCGGGCGACCCGGTCGCCTGGTAGAGCACCGGGGTGCGCTGGGGCGACGGCTGAGCGAGATGCGGCCCGGCGACGCGGAACAGCTCGCCCTCGTGACCGATGTACCGCACCTTCGTGGGGTCGGTGTAGATCTTGCGCTCGCGGTCGATGAGCACCGCGTCGTCGTCCCAGGAGCCCTCCCACAGCTTGTAGACGACGTCGAGGAACTCGTCCGCGATCTCGTAGCGCCGATCGTGGGGGATCTCGGCCTCCAGTCCGAAGTTGGCCGCCGCGTTCGGCAGGTACGAGGTGACGATGTTCCACCCGACACGGCCGCCGGTGAGGTGATCGAGCGTCGACATCCGGCGCGCGAACGGGAACGGCGGTTCGTAGCTGGTGGAGAAGGTGACCCCGAATCCGAGGTGTCTGGTCACCGCCGCCATGATCGGGATGACCAGGAGCGGGTCGTTCGAGGGGATCTGCAGGCCCTCCCTGATCGCGGTCTCCGGTCCGCCGCGGAACACGTCGTATGCCCCGACCACGTCGGCGAGGAAGACGCCGTCGAAGCCGCCGTCCTCCAGGATCTCGGCGAGCTCCGTCCAGTAGCCGATCTCGTTGAAGCGGTGGCGATTGTTGCCCGGCAGCGCCCAGAGGCCGTGCTTGATGTGGCTCACCGTGTTCATCTCGAACAGGTTGAGGATGAGCTTCTTCGGTTCGATCACGCTGCTCCCTACGCCTCGCCGCTCGTCCACCACGACGCGACAGCCGTGCCGTTGACGAGCCGGTCGCCCAGCGCCCTGGCCTTGTACCGGGCCGGGTTGTGCGAGGCGACGGTCCGGGCGTTGCGCCAGTGCCGATCGAGCGCGAGCGCCTCGTCGGTCGCGCTCGCGCCGCCCACCTCGAACAGCCCGGTCGCGGCGCGGAGCACGTTCGGCAGCACGACCAGCTGGGCCCGCGCCGTCGCCACGTCTGCCTCGGCGATGCGCGCCCGCTGCTCGTCCTCGCTCGCTCCGCCCCGGATCGCCTCGCTCGAGCGCTCGAGCGCCGTGACGGCCAGAGCGAGCGCGCCGTCGGCGGCGAAGGAGAGGGAGGAGAGCTCCCCGACGGTCTCCTGCACTATCGGGTCGTCGGCGGCCCTCGTCGCGCTCGCGTGGCTGTACGAGCGCGTCCGTGCGCGCACGAAGCGGGCCGCATCGTCGACGATCGCGCGACCGATCCCGGTGACCACCGCCAGCAGCACGAGCTGCACGAACGCGCCTCCGTGCGAGGGCCGGTCGTCCGGCTCCAGGATGTCCTGTTCGGCGATGCGGACGTTCTCGAAGACCGTGCTGCCGCTGCCGGTCATCCGCTGCCCGAAGCCCGCCCAGTCGTCCACTCGGGTCAGGCCGGGCGCGTCGGTGCGCACGAGCACCGAGACGTGCCTCCCGTCCCGCTCGGCGGCGACCGAGACGAGGTCGGCGAAGAGAGTGCCCGTGCTGTAGAACTTGCGGCCGTCGAGCCGGAACCCGAGCTCGTCGCGAGTGACCCGGGTCGCGAACTCGCCGACCTTGGCCGGACCGCGCTCGAAGGTGGCGTTGCCGTGGATGGCCCCATCGGCGAGCAGGGAGAGCCGGGCATCCCTCGCGGGGGATGCCGGTGCGTGGATGAGGCGATCGACGAACGAGAAGTGCGAGCGGAGCAGCTGGGCCAGGTTGGAATCCCGTCGCGCGAGCTCCGCGAGCAGCTCGAACAGCTCGCCGTGGCTCGCCCCGTCACCGCCGTAGGTGACGGGGAGGGTGATCCGGGTGAAGCCCGCGTCTCTGAGCGCTCGGACCTCAGCGTACGGCTGCCGGCGCTCGTGCTCGCGGGCGACCGCGCCGGCACCGACCTCGTCGAAGACGGGGGCGAACCGCCGCACCAGATCGTGTTCGGTCATTTCCCGGGTGCCTTCCAGTCGGGGAGCGTGCCCAGCAGCTCGTGCTGTCCGATCGCGCGGGTGCGCTGCGCCACCGGATTGTGCGAGGCGAGGGTGCGCACGTTGCGCCAGTGGCGGTCGAGCGCGAACCGGTTGCTCACCGCGGTCGCGCCGCCCACCTCGAACAGCCGGCTCGTGGCCTCCAGCACGAGGCGCGGGACGACCTCCTGAAGCCTGAAGACGTCGAGCTGCAGCCTCCGCAGCGCCTCGGGGTCCGATCCGCGATCCACGGCGCCGCCGAGATCCGCCGCGACGGACAGCACGAGCCGGCGGGCCGCATTCGCCGCTCCGCTCAGCTCGCCGACGATGTGCTGCACCAGCGGGTCCTCGCGGGGAAGCGTCTCGCCCGCGAATCCGTAGATGCGGCGGCGGGGGAGCACGAACTCGACGGTGTCGTCCAGCGCGCGCTGCGCGATCCCCGCTATAACCGCGATGAGATGCAGCTGCAGGAGGGAACCGAGGTACGGCCATCGTGCCTCGTCGGTCCGGACGGGCTCGATGTCGAGCGGGTCGACGGGGACGCGGTCGAAGGTGGTGGTGCCGCTTCCGGTGAGCGGCTGGCCGAATCCGTCCCAGTCGTCGACGGAGTCGACGCCTGCGTGCCGCGCGGAGACCGTGAGCTCGACGCGGTCGTCGCCGTCGAGCGCCGCGAGGTGGATCCAGTCCGCGTAGATGCTCCCCGTCGTGTAGTACTTCGTGCCGGTCAGCGTGATCTCGTCGCCCTCGCGATCCAGCCGGGTCGTGATCGCGGCGGTCTCCTGCCGTTCCGATTGCGCGTTGCCGATGAGGGCGCCGGCGGCGACGCGGTCCGTCCAGCGCGGGGAGGCATCGGCGCCGTCGAGAAGCAGGCCTTCGACGAAGACGAGGTGACCCCGCCAGAGGTGGCCGAGGTTGGCATCCGCGGCGGACAGGTCGATGATCTGAGCGAACAGCTCCTCGAGCGAGGCGCCGCCGCCGCCGGACTCGACCGGGAGCCGCTGGGCTCCGAAACCCAGGCCGCGCAACTGGGCGACCTCGTCGAAGAGGAGGGTGCGCTGCCGCTCCCGCTCGGCCGCGCCGGGCGCGACCCGAGCGAGGAACTCGCGAAACTCCCGCTGGTACTCCGCGTCGGTCACTGGTGCATCACTTTTTTCGCGATCGTGTTGCCCAGCGCCTGGACCAGCTGCACGATCACGATGAGCAGCACGACGACGACGAGGACGGTGAACCAGTCGAAGTGCTGGTAGCCGTAGGTCAGGGCGAGATAGCCGAGGCCGCCCCCTCCGATCGCCCCGGCGACCGCCGTCGCGTCGATGAGGGCGACGAAGATGTAGGTGAGGCCGAGGGTGAGCGGTCCGAGCGCCTCCGGGATGACGATGGTGAAGAGCACCCGGGCAGGCGACGCGCCCATCGCCGTGCCGGCCTCGACGGTCCCCGGGTCGACGGCGACCAGGTTCGACTCCGCGACGCGTGCGATCGCCACGCTCGCGACGATCGTGAGCGGGACGGTCGCCGCCAGCGGTCCGATGCTCGTGCCGATGATGAGGCGCGTGAGCGGGATGATCGACACGGCAAGGATGATGAACGGCACCGGGCGCACGATGTTCACGATGAAGTTGAGCACGGCCGAGACGACGCGGTTCTGCGCCAGGTTGCCGCGCCGGGTGGCGTAGAGCACCAGCCCGAGGAGGATGCCGATGATCGCCGCGGCGAGGAACGAGACGGCGACCATGAGGGCGGTGTCCCCGAGCGCGCCGAGGAGCCGGGGCAGCAGCGCCGCGAGATCGAAGTCATGCACGGGCGAACTCCGTCACCGGGGTCGAGGCACGAAGGTCGGCGATCGCCGAGTCGATGGCCGCGTCCTCGCCCAGGAGCTCGATCGTCAGGCTTCCGAACAGCCGTGACTGCAGTTCGCTGACTCCGCCGTAGACCACGTTGATGTCGACCCCGTGCTCGCGTGCGACGCGGGAGAGGAACGGATCGTTCGACTGGCGGTTCTCCACGTGCAGCTGGACGAGACGCCCGACGTGCACCGCGCGGATCTCGGCGATCGTCTCCGGCCCGGGGAGGTGGTGGAGCACCGAGGTGACGAAGCGCCGCGTGGTCGCATCCTGCGGGTTGGAGAAGATGTCGTAGACACTGCCGTGCTCCACCACCTCGCCGTTCTGCATGACCGCCACCTTGTTGGTGATCGAGCGGATCACCTCCATCTCGTGGGTCACCAGCAGGATGGTCACGCCGTACTCGCGGTTGACCCGCTTGAGCAGTTCGAGGACCTCGCCCGTCGTCTGCGGGTCCAGCGCGCTGGTCGCCTCGTCGGAGATGAGGAGGTCCGGACGATTGGCGAGCGCCCGCGCGATGCCGACGCGCTGCTTCTGGCCGCCGGACAACCTCGACGGATACTCCAGCGCCTTGTCGGCCAGGCCCACGAAGTCGAGCAGCTCCTCAACCCGGTCGAGCGCCTGCCCCTTCGTGAACCCGGCGAGTCTGAGCGGGTAGGCGATGTTCTTGTAGACGTTGCGCGACTGCAGGAGGTTGAACTGCTGGAAGACCATGCCGATGCGCTGTCGTGCTCGGAACAGGTCGTGCTTGGAGAGCCCGGAGATCTCGCGACCGTCGACGACGACGCGCCCGCCGGTGGGGCGCTCCAGCGCGTTGACCGTGCGCAGGAGGGTCGACTTCCCGGCCCCCGAATAGCCCACGATCCCGAAGATGTCTCCCTGCTCGACCCGCAGGCTCACGTTCTTCAGCGCCTGGAAGCTGCGGCCTCCCACCTCGAATGTCTTGGACACGTCCTCGAACGCGATTGCTGTGCTCATCTGCTGTGCTCCCTGGTCGGCGGAGCCACGCGGACCTCGTCCGCGATGACCCCGCCGCCGATCCCCGGTCGGGTCAGTTGGTCTTCTCGGCTTCCTTCTCGAGGTCCGCGAGCTTGGAGCGCAGCGTGTCGACCGGGACGTCGACGAGCACAGTGCTGCCGCCGCTCTCCTTCTTGAGGGCCTCCGCCACGCGCTTGTCGGCGTAGGCCTCCTTGAGGATCTTCCAGGCCGGCTTGTTCTTGTCCTGCTCGCGCGCGGCGATCACGTTGATGTACGGCAGGTTCTCCTTGGCGAGCGAGTCGTCGAGGTAGAGCGCGTCCTTCGAGGTGATCCCCTGCTTGGGGTCGAAGTATGACGTGCCGACCACGACCGCGGACAGGCTCGGGTCGTCGTACTGCTGCGGGATGGTCGTGGCCGCGATCGGCACGAAGGTGAGGTGCTTCGGGTTGGAGCTCACGTCGTCCACGCTGGGGAAGTCTCCGACACCCGACTTGATCGTGATCAGGCCGGCCGACTGCAGGATGAACAGCGCACGGGCTCCGTTGGAGGCGTCATCGGGGATCGCGATGTGGCCGCCCTCCGGTACGTCCTTGACCGACTTGAGCGTCTTGGAGAAGATCCCCCACTGGGTGATGACCGTCGAGAAGACGGGCGTCAGGGTCGCCTTGTTCTTCACGTTGAACTGGCTGAGGTAGAGGATGTGCTGGAACGCGTTGCCATCGACCTGGCCGGCGACCAGCTGCGTGTTGGGAAGGACCCAGTCGTTGAGGTTGACCCATTCCACATCGAGGCCCTTCTCGGCCGCGACCACCTTGACCTCGTCCTGGAACTTGCTGTCGTCGCTGGTCGCGATGCGCAGGACGAGCGGCTCCGACGATGCGGACGCCTCGGGGTCCGCGCCCGCCGTCGCCCGCCCGGTGAAGAGTCCGCCGACGAACAGCACCGCCGCGACGACGACCGCCACGACGACGAACACGATGCGCCGCGTGCGCCGCCCGCGTGCGTCGACCGTGGAGCGCAGGTCGCTCCCGCTTCCCGGTGAGGGCTGTGATTGCTCTGACATGTTCGGACTTCCTTCGGCCTCGGTGATCTGGATTCCCGGCAGGGATGACCCATTAGAGAAGGCGGTCGGGTTCGAGGCAACCGGGCCCCGTAATAGAACTGCGTGGAATGACACACCCCGCAACAGCGCCGGAATCGCGGGTAACAGGGGGTCACGAAGGTTGATGAGGCGTCATGAGCGCGCTGCCGCTCCCCGCCGGTGCTGGGCCCCGGATCAAGGCTCTGTTCAGCGTGCCGGAATAGGCTGATGCCCTATGACCTCCGCATTCATCGTCTCCGACGCAGTCGCCGCAGCCCTCGAGAACCGCAGCCCGATCGTCGCCCTCGAGTCCACGATCATCTCCCACGGCCTGCCGCGTCCGCGCAACCACGAGGCCGCCCTGGAGTTCGAGCAGATCCTGCGGGATGCCGGGGTGACCCCGGCCACCATCGCCGTGCTCGACGGTGTCCCGCGGATCGGACTGGATGCCGAGGGCGTGCGCAGGATCGCCGAGGAGGACCTGGCCAAGGCCAGCGTCCGCGATCTTCCCATCCTCGCCGCGGCAGGGGCATCCGGCGCAACCACGGTCGCGGCCACCGCGCACCTGGCGGCTCTCGCCGGCGTGCGGGTCTTCGCCACCGGCGGTCTGGGCGGCGTGCATCGCGGCGCGAGCGACAGCTTCGACGAGTCGGCGGATCTCTCCACTCTGGCGGTCACCCCGGTCACCGTGGTCAGCGCCGGGGTGAAGTCGGTGCTCGACATCGCCGCCACCCTGGAGCGGCTGGAGACGCTCAGCGTCCCGGTGGTCGGCTATCGCACCACCGTGTTCCCGAGCTTCTGGCTCACCGAGTCCGCCCACACGATCGACTGGTCGGTGGACTCTGCTGAGCAGGTCGCCAGGATCATGCGCAGCCAGGACGAGCTCGGCCACGGCCAGGGCATCGTCGTCGCCAATCCGATCCCGCGCGACCAGCAGTGGGACCCGGCTGAGCACGACCGCGTGCTCGCCGAGGCCTTGGCTGCGGCCGACGCGGCGGGGGTGCACGGCAAGGCGGTCACCCCCTTCCTGCTCGGCTACATCGTCGACGCGTCCCAGGGCCGCAGCCTCGAGGTGAACCTCGATCTCGCTCGCAACAACGTTCGGCTCGCGGCAGCCATCGCCACCGAGTGGTCGAAGCTCGCCGGATGAGCGGCCGCGTCGTCGTCTTCGGTGACGTCTTCGACGACATCGTCGTGGTTCCCCGCGGACCGATCCGCAGCGACACCGACACCGAGTCGTCGATCCGCACCAGGGCCGGCGGCTCGGCCGCGAACGCCGCGGCCTGGCTCGGGACCCTCGGCGCACCTGTCGACTTCGTCGGCAGGGTCGCCGAAGCGGATGTCGCGCGCCATTCCTCCGCGCTCGCGAGCTGCGGAGTGACCCCCCATCTGATCGCCGACTCGGAGCTGCCCACCGGCACCATCGTGGTCCTCGTCGACGGCGACCGGCGCAGCATGCTCACCGAGAAGGGCGCGAACGCGCGGCTCACGGCGGATGCCGTGCCCGACGCGCTGCTGGACGAGGCGGCGGTCATCCACTTCACCGGCTACAGCCTGTTCGGCCCGGGACGTGAGGATGCCGCGGCCCGGCTGATGGAGCGCGCAGCATCCCGCGGCATCCAGGTCTCGGTGGATCCCGGATCGGCCGGCTTCATCGCCGACCTGGGCGTGGATCGATTCCTCGCCGCCGTCGACGGCGCGACCCTGCTCTTCCCGAACCTGGAGGAGGCCCGCCTGCTCAGCGGACTCGACGCGCCGGAGGCGGTCGCCGCCGCCCTCGCCGAGCGCTTCCCCGTGGTCGCCGTGACGCTGGACACCGCGGGGGCCGTCGTCGCGACCGCCGACGGCGTGCACCGGGTGGCGGCGGAGCCGGTGACCGTGGTGGATCCGACCGGAGCCGGCGATGCATTCGCCGCGGGCTTCCTGGCCTCCTGGCTGCTGTCGGGCGATGCGGTCGCGTCAGCGTCCGCCGGCGCGCGGGCCGGCGCTCTCGCGGTCGGCCGGACCGGCGCCCGGCCGGCCTGACCGCCCGTCGGTCAGCGCCCGGCCAGCCGCAGCTTGTCGCAGAGCTCGGCGAGGGTGGTCAGCTCCTCGGTGCTGAGCGCGCCGCCCACCCTGGTCTGGATCGAGGCCATGTGCGCCCGGGCGGTCCGCCGGAACAGCTCGTACCCCGCGTCCGTGAGGCTCACGTTCACGCCCCTGGCGTCGGCCGGGTCGTTCGTCTTCGCGAGCAGCCCGCGGGCGACCAGCCGGTCGACCATCCGGCTCACGCTGGGCTGGGTGATCAGCAGATGCTCGTTGAGGTCCCTGAGCCGGAGCCTGCGCTCCGGCTGGCGGGAGAGATTGAACAGCACGTCGTACTCGTTGAGCGAGAGGTCGCCGGCGGGGAACTCGGCACCCAGGTAGCGCATCACCGAGACCTGCGCGCGGAACAGCGCCTCCCACGCGGTGACCGCGATCGCCTGGTCGTTCACAGCTTCAGGCTAGCGAGTGCCGACGACTGCCGGTGCCGTGTCGCGCTCGGACCGGACCGGACGTGATTGAGGGCCGGTTCCTCAGACGGGGAACCGGCCCTCTCCCTTGCACCAAGAGTGTCCTGCAATCACATTCCGCAATCGCTGCCACAGCAAACAACGACTGCACTGGTGACTCTATAACGGAAAGGTAACGGTCCGCTAGTTACCTAACTGTTATTTTTCTGAGAGATTTCGCGGCGCCCGGATCGGGGTTGACACGGCAGCGGCGGGGAGGCCGGTCTACGCCAGCCAGCCCTCGAGCGGGCGTCGGGCCGGTCGAGCCAGGCGCGGAGCGGGGCGACGGCCTCGACGGCGTCGTGCCCGCACAGCTCGGAGTCATGCGGAGGGCAGCGACCTCCCGCACGTCGTCCCCTCGCTCTCCTTAGAAGACGTCGGGGCTGGGCGTGGTGCTGTGGCGGATGGAGACGTCGGCGTGGCGGTCGAAGCGGTATCCGACGCCGCGCACGGTTCGCACGATCTCCTCGTATGCGCCCAGCTTGGAGCGGAGCCGGCGCACGTGAACGTCGATGGTGCGCTCGTTCGGCGCCTCGTCATCCCCCGCGATCCAGAGCGAGGAGATCAGCTCGGCGCGGTCGATGGTGCGCCCCTCACGGAGCACGAGGTATTGCAGCAGCTCGAACTCCTTGTAGGTGAGCGGTGCGGTCTCCTCGTCGAGGATGACGCGCTTCCGGGAGAGGTCGATCACGACGCCGCCGCGCGGCTTCGGCTCCTCCTCCTGCTGGCGGTGCTTGGCCAGCGCCGAGGGGTCCTGCAGCGCGAGGCGGACCACATCGATGTCACGGCCGCCTGCGCCCTCCGGGGCGAGGGCTACCGCGGCGTAGGTCTCCGAGGCGGGCACCAGCTCCGCCGCCAGGCGCTTGAGCGCCTCCACGACGGTTCCGAGGTCGGTTCCCGCGGCGAGGGCCTTCGCCTCGTCGAGTCCGACGTAGAGCACGAAGCCGCGCGCCTCGGTGCCGTCCGGCACGGCGCGGATCCTGGGGGCGGTGACGCTCGGTGCCGGTGCCGGGTTGTGGGTCACCGGCCCGGCCGGCCGGACGGGGCTGATGACCGCCTGCCCCTGGGGGGCGACGGACGGACGAGCGAGATCGAGAGGAGCGAGGGACATTGGTCGAATTCCTTGACAGTGGTGAAGGGCCTCTAATGATGAGGGTGTGATCCTTCGGGATACTTCATGCGGTGCGGTAGTGGATGCTCCCCCGGAATGAGGGGTGGAGATCCTGGGGTCCTCCCGGACCCGGCATTGCGTTACGAGACGCAGGAGCCTCTAGGCACACATTCGACAACAGGCGACGGCGCTCGTCGGCATCATCATGCCGACGGTCCTGGAAGCCTCGAGGGCGATCAGGGCGGGCGCTTTCGCAGTCATAGTGTCAAGTGTCGGACAGGACTCGGCGAAATGTCAACCGACGGTTCCGTAAAGCCGGTCGCCGGCGTCGCCCAGCCCGGGCACGATATAGCCGAGTTCGTTGAGCCTCTCGTCCACCGCGCCCACGACGACGGTGACCTCGCGACCGGTCATCGCCTTCTCGACCGCCGCGATCCCCTCCGGGGCCGCGATCAGGCAGATGGCGGTGACGTCCACCGCTCCCCGGTCGAACAGGTACTCGATCGCCGCCGTCAGTGAACCGCCGGTGGCGAGCATCGGGTCGAGCACGAAGCACTGCCGGTGCGAGAGGTCGTCGGGCAGCCGCTCGGCGTAGGTGGTCGGCTGGAGGGTCTCCTCGTTGCGAACCATGCCGAGGAAGCCGACCTCGGCGGTCGGCACGAGCTTGACCATGCCCTCCAGCATCCCGAGCCCGGCGCGCAGGATCGGCACGACGATCGGACGCGGGTCGCTGATGGCGAGTCCCTTCGCCTCGGCGACCGGCGTCTGCACCGTCACCTCGGTCACCGAGATGTCGCGGGTGGCCTCGTAGGCGAGCAGGGTGACCAGCTCCTCGGCGAGGGCGCGGAAGGTCGCGGAGGGCGTCGTGCGATCGCGCAGCACGGTCAGCTTGTGCGTGATCAACGGGTGGTCCGCGACGTGGACTCGCATAGGCTCAATCTAGCTTGATCACCGGACCGGGAGCGGAGAGATCGTGTCCTTTCGGCAGCTCCATTCCGAGCGGATGCTCGAGGCCGTCGCGAGCGCCAGGCTCGCCGTCGAGCACGGCGACGTTCCGGTGGCGGCGATGGTGCTCGACGCCGACGGCTCGGTGATCGGAGCGGGACGCAACGAGCGCGAGCTGCGCAAGGACCCGACGGCGCACGCCGAGGTGCTCGCGCTCCGGGCGGCGGCCGGTGCCCGCGGCGACTGGCGGTTGGACGACTGCACGCTGATCGTGACCCTCGAACCCTGCGCGATGTGTGCCGGCGCGATCCTCGCCGCCCGGGTTCCGACGGTGGTCTTCGGGGCCTGGGACGAGAAGGCGGGCGCCGCCGGATCGGTGCATGACCTGCTGCGCGACCGTCGGCTCCCGCACCGGGTCGAGGTCTTCTCCGGCGTCGAGGAGCAGGCGTGCGCCGCGCCGCTGCTCGAGTTCTTCCGCGCCCGGCGGTAGCGCGTCAGTCGGCGCCCTTGATGACTATCGTGTCGGTGGCCGTGCTGTCGGCGCCGGGCGGCGAATAGACGTCGGGCTCGATGTAGATCACTCTGGCGATCGGCACGGCCTCGCGCACCCGCGCCTCGAGCGCATTGGTCGCGGCCGCGACATCCACCAGGCGGGTGCTGGCGGCGAAGGCGACCTTCGCCCCCACCAGCAGCTCCTCCGGTCCGAGGTAGAGGGTCTTCATGTGGATCAGCGCCTCGACCTGGGGGTCGGCGTTGATCGCGTCGCGGATGAGCTCGGTGTCCTTCTCGCTCGCCCCCTCGCCGACCAGCAGGCTCTTGGTCTCGATGCCGAGGACTATCGCGACCAGCACCAGCAGCACGCCGATGGCGAGGGTGCCGATCGCGTCGAACAGGCTGTTGCCGGTGATGATGGTCAGTCCGACGCCGAGCAGGGCGAGCATCAGTCCCGAGAGGGCGGCGGTGTCCTCGAGCAGCACGACGGGGAGCTCCGGCGCCTTGGCGCGGCGAATGAAGGAGAACCAGCTCTGCTGCCCGCGGGTGTGGTTCGACTCCTTGATCGCGGTGCGCAGGGAGAAGGACTCCAGCCCGATCGCGATCACCAGCACCAGGATGGGCAGCCACGGCACGTCCAGCTCGTGCGGGTGCTGGATCTTCTCGACGCCCTCGTAGATGGAGAACACTCCGCCGACGGAGAACAGGATGATCGAGACCACGAAGGCGTAGACGTAGCGCTCCCGGCCGTAGCCGAACGGATGCTCGGCATCCGCCTTCTTGCGGGCCTGACGCCCGCCGAGCAGGAGCAGCAGCTGGTTGCCGGTGTCGGCGAGCGAGTGCACGGCCTCGGCGAGCATCGAGCTCGAGCCGGAGAAGGCCCACGCGATGAACTTGGTGATCGCGATCCCGAGGTTCGCGAGCAGTGCCGCGATGATCGCACGGTTGCCTCCGCCGGTGCTCATGGCCCCAATCCTAGGCTTTGCGGTCCGACCTAGACTGTGCGGATGACCAGCCTTCCCGTCATCGCGATCCTCGGCGCCGGCTCCATGGGCGGCGCCATCCTCAACGGCCTGCTGCAGCCCGGGGTGCAGGTGGACGGGCGGATCAGGGTCACCAATCGCAGCACGGCCAAGGCCGCGGCGCTGGCTTCCGACCGCGTGCTCTCGCTCTCGCTCGAGACGGATCCCTCGGCCAATCTCGCCGCGGCGGACGGCGCGCGGATCGTGCTGCTCGGAGTGAAGCCCGCGATGATCCCCGATCTGCTGCGTGAGGTCGCCCCGGCGCTGGAGGCCGACACGATCGTGGTCAGCATCGCGGCGGGGGTGACCATCTCGACCATGGAGGCCCTCGTCCCGCAGACGGTTCTGAGGGCGATGCCCAACACCCCGGCGCTGGTGGGCAAGGGGGTGACCGGTCTGAGCACGGGGAGCCGGGCATCCGCCTCCGAGGTCGATCTGGTGCGCTCCGTGTTCGAGACTGTGGGGCGGGTGCTCGAGGTGGCGGAGGAGAGGATCGACGCGCTGAGCGCCATCTCCGGATCCGGGCCGGCCTACGTCTTCTACCTGATCGAGGAGCTGAGCCGCACGGCGCGCGGGATGGGCTTCAGCGAGGAGGAGGCGCGCGTCATGGTCGGCGGCACCTTCCTCGGGGCGGCGGAGCTGCTCGAGGCGTCGGGGGAGGACCCGGCCGAGCTGCGCCGGCGCGTCACCAGTCCGAAGGGCACGACGGAGCGCGCCGTCGCCGTGCTGCAGGAGGCGGGCCTCGGCGAGCTGTTCGACCGGGCGACGGCGGCCGCCCTGGCGAGGGCCAAGGAGCTGGCCGCGGGCTCCTAGCCCGACGCCCCCGTTGCCCGCGGGGCGTCCATGCCGTCGGGTCTCGTCCGGGTGCCCCGGGACCCCTCTCCTTTTCTCCCCCTCTCCTCTTCTCTCCCCTCTCCGTCGACTTGACGCAAATCGACCCATGGCGCGGCGGGAAGGTCGATTTGCGTCATCTCGACGGGCTGCGGGCGGCTGCGAGGGTGGGACGGGCGCGGGGCAGGGACCGGGCGGCGCGGCCGTGAGGACGGTGCGGGAACGGGGTGGGGACCGCGCGGCGTGGCCGCGAGGACCGTGAGGACGGGGTGGGGACCGCGCGGCGCGGCCGGAGGACCGCGAGGGCGGGACGGGGCGGGATGCCGGGATGGCGGCGGGGTGCGCCGGGCCTGGCACCGGGTGCGCGGCCGTGAGGACCGGGCGGGGACGGCCGGCGCCGGGCGCGCGGCCGTGAGGACCGGGCGGGGACGGCCGGCACCGGGTGCGCGGCCATGAGGACGGAGGGCCGTGCCGAGCCGAGCTGGCGGCAAGCTCCTAGCCCGGCAGGCTGGCGAAGCGCTCGATGTCGATCGAGTTGCCGCTGACGATCACCAGGTCGTGGTTGGAGACGACGGTGTCGTTCGTGGCGTAGGTGAAGTCCTTGCCGGGAGACTTCACCCCGACCACCGTCACGCCGTACTTCGAGCGCACGCCGGACTCGCCGAGCGACATGCCGCGGATGGGCTTCGGCGGGTACATCTTGACGATCGCGAAGTCGTCGTCGAACTCGATGAAGTCGAGCATGCGTCCGGACACCAGGTGGGCGACCCGCTCCCCGGCCTCGGCCTCGGGGTAGATGACGTGGTTGGCGCCGATGCGGCTGAGGATCTTGCCGTGCGACTGGCTGATCGCCTTCGCCCAGATCTGCGGGACCTTGAGATCGACCAGGTTGGCCGTGATCAGCACGCTGGACTCGACCGAGGAGCCGGTGGCGACGACCGCGATCGGGAAGTCCTGCGCCCCGATCTGCCGCAGCGCGTCGATGCTGCGGCCATCCGCCTGAACGGCGTGGGTCACCCGCTCCGACCACTTCTGCACCAGGGAGGCGTCGGTGTCCACGACGAGCACGTCCCGGTCGAGCCGGGCCAGCTGCCCCGCGGTCGCCGCGCCGAAGCGCCCCAGGCCGATGATCAGCACCGGGGCGTCGTGTGCAATGCGATCAACCAACGATCGGCCTCTCTTCCGCGCGTTTGAACAACTGCCGGCGGGTGCGCGCGGCGAGCGCCGCGGCGAGGGTCACTGTACCAACGCGGCCGAGGAACATGGTGAAGGCCATCACGTAGACCCCGGGGTCGGGGAGGGACGCGGTGATGCCGGTGCTCAGCCCGGAGGTGGCGAAGGCGGAGATCACGTCGAAGAGCACGAAGTCCAGCGATCCGCCGGAGATCTGGAGGATGACCAGCGTCGACACCGCGACGGTGGTCGCACCCCAGAGCACGACGCTGACGCTGATCCGCAGCACATCGGAGGGGATGCGGCGGTCGAAGGCCTCCATCTCCTCCTTGCCCCGCGCCTCGGCGAAGGCGGCGAGGAACAGCACGGCGAGGGTGGTCACCTTGATGCCGCCGGCGGTGGATGCCGATCCTCCTCCGATGAACATCAGCATGTCGGTGACCAGCATGCTCGAGCCGTGCAGATGGCTCATGTCGACCGTGGCGAAGCCGCCCGAGCGGGTCATCACGGAGAGGAAGAACGACTGCAGCACCCGTTGCCCGCCATCCATGGCCCCGAAGGTCTTCGGATTCGAGAACTCGAGCACGAAGTAGGCCACGGCCCCCAGCGCGATCAGCAGGCCGCTGGTGACCAGGGTGAGCTTGACGTGCAGCGACCAGCGCTTCGGGCGGCGCAGGTTGCGGGTCAGCGCGAAGATCACCGGGAAGCCGATGCTCCCGAGCACCACCCCGACCATCAGCAGGCCGAGGAACCAGGTGTCGCTCGCGTAGGGGGTCAGGCCCTCCGGCGTCGGCTGGAAGCCGGTGTTCGTGAAGGCCATCACCGAGTAGTAGAAGGACTCCCAGAGCGCGTTGAGCAGGTCCGTGCCGGCGAGGAGCATCCGGGGCAGCAGCAGGAGCGCGATCCCGGTCTCGATCACCAGCGAGCTGATCGCCACCGTCGCGAGCAGCCCGCCGATCTCGCCGAGCCGCACCGCCTGGCCCTCCGCGATCGGACCGCGCTGGATGCGCAGCGGGTTGCTGTCGCTCGCCGCGATGAGCTTGGCGCGCAGGCCCAGCTTGCGCGAGATCACCAGGCCCATGATCGAGGCGAGGGTGAGGACCCCGATGCCGCCGATCTCCACGCCGATGAGCACGAGGATGTGGCCGAGCGGCGACCAGTGGGTGGCCATGTCGACGGTGGAGAGGCCGGTGACGCAGATCGCGGAGACGGCGGTGAAGAAGGAGTCGGCCAGCGGGGTGGCCCTGCCGCTCGCCGAGGCGACCGGCAGGGAGAAGAGAAGGGTGAACAGGAGCACCAGGCCGCTGAAGATGAGGATCGCGAAGCGGGCGGGCGATGCGCCGGCGAAGTCGTCGACCCGGTCCCGGATGCGGCCGAGCAGTGAGACCCGGGTGACCGGTCTGGTGCGCATCACGCTCGCCCTCCCTCCGGACGACCCGGCCTGCGACAGCGTCATGGTACTCCTCGGGCCGCGCCCGCTACCCTGAGGTCATGGCCGACATCTTCGACGTGATCGCCGATCCGACCCGCAGGGATCTGCTCACCGCTCTGCGCGACTCCACCGCATCCGCCGACCGCCCCGGCGGGGAGATCAGCGTCGGCCAGCTGGTCGAGAAGCTGGGTCTCACCCAGCCGACGGTCTCCAAGCACCTCAGGGTGCTCCGGGACCACGGTCTGGTCTCGGTTCGGGAGGAGGGGCAGCACCGCTACTACAGTCTCGATCCCGCTCCGCTCGAGCAGTGCGAGGACTGGCTCGTCCCCTTCCTCGGCGCCGACCTGCGGAAGGAGTCGCCGGAGGATGCCGCGGGCTCCACCGTCTTCACCGCGTGGTCCGGTACTCAGCTGCCCGAGCCGTTGCGGCGTGCGGCGGAGTCGCTGCCCACAGCGTCCGACGCCGGGGCCGCGGTCGGCCGGGTCGCCGCTGCCGCCTCCTTCCAGGCCAAGACCGCCCTGCAGGATGCGTCGCAAGGGGTGGAGCGCCGGGTGATCGATCCTCTGCGCAAGAGACTGGGTCGCAAGGACGGCGGCTGAGCACCTTGCCGCCGGGTCACAACTGCCCCTACAGTTACGAATTGGCACTCCAGTAACAGGGGGCCCGGTCGAGAGACCGCTGCGCTGGAGGGCTGTCATGGCGAGGGACCTGTCGGAGGTGCGATTCCTCACCGTCGCCGAGGTGGCCGACATGATGCGCGTCTCGAAGATGACCGTGTACCGCATGGTCCACTCGGGGGACCTGCCGGCCATCCGCTTCGGCCGCTCGTTCAGGGTCCCGGAGTCCGCGGTGGCCGCGGCGATCGACTCCCACGTCGCCGACAGCGAGGCGGGCTGAGCACGTACCCGCCCCTGAGCAGAATCCGGCCGCGGCAAATCGCGGCTAGAATGCTCTGAGGCTATTTTTCCGCGGTTCTGTATCGGACCCGGTCCAGCAGAACGTCAGCGAGGTAATCATGGGTTCCGTCATCAAGAAGCGCCGCAAGCGCATGGCGAAGAAGAAGCACCGCAAGCTGCTGCGCAAGACGCGCCACCAGCGCCGCAACAAGAAGTAGGAGCGTCCCGGTGCCGGCCCTCACGCTGATCGGCAAACCCGGGTGTCACCTCTGCGACGACGCCCGAGCTGTGATCGCCGAGGTGCTGGCCGACGTCGATGGGGTCGAGTTGATCGAGCTGTCGATCGCCGACGACCCAGCGCTCGCCGCGGAGTACGCCGAGGACATCCCGGTCGTGCTCATCGACGGCAGGGTGCACAGCAACTGGCGGGTCGACGCGGCCCGCCTCCGCGCGAGACTCCGGGAGGCATCGTGATCAGGCACGTGGTGAGCTGGAGGCTCGCGGCGGAGGACGCCGCCACCAAGGCGGAGCAGTCCGCGCAGATCGCCGCGGGGCTCAACGCGCTGGTCCCGGTGATCCCGGAGATCCGCAGCCTGACCGTCGCGTCGAACTCGGTCGAGATCGCCGGGAACTGGGACGTGGTGCTCATCGCGGACTACGACGACGTCGCCGGCCTCGAGGCCTACATCGCCCATCCTGAGCACCAGAAGGTCGTCGCCTACGTCCGCAGCGTGGTGGCCGAGCGCTCGGCCGTCGACTTCGAGCTCTAGCCGTTCCTCTTGGCCGCGGCCTCGGCCTCGGCGCGCGACTCGTACATCGGCTCGGTGATCACCTGGGCCAGCCGCTCGGCAGGGTCGACCAGCAGCAGGTCGGTCTCGTCCTCCGCGTTGTCGAAGTCGGCCGGCACCAGCGGCTCGTCGTCGATGTGCACGGTGACCAGCCCGCTGCCCAGCTCGAGGGCGGGCACGTCCAGCGCCGGGAACACGCGCTTGCCCGAGAGCAGCGCGGCGACCGCGGCGCCGACTCCGCTGCCCGCCGCGAGGAACTCCTTCTCGTCCACGACCGTGTAGTCGTACCTGGCGCGGACCGTGAAGGTCAGCTCGTCGGACTCGACCGGTTCGTCGTCGTCGCCGAAGCGCTCGTCGAGGGCGTCGCCGTACGCGGCGACCGCGTCCCACAGGCGCAGGTCGATCTCCTCGGCCTCCGGGTCGTCCTCGGTGGCCGAGGCGACCCGGTCGACGTGCTCCCGCAGGATCAGCAGCAGGGCCTCTCCCGCGTCGACCGCCGCCTGTCGTGCCCGTTCATCCGCCGTCGCCGCCATGGTCCTCACGGTACCAGCCGCGAAAGTCGCCGTTCCGGTTCGAAGTGGGTGCTGCGCCGGGCACATCGGACCGGAACAGCGACAACGAGGGGTTGGACGATGAGGCGGTCAGGGCAGCAGCCGGTTCGGGCCGCGGAACAGGTAGGTCACCTCGCGGATCGACGGCAGGTGCAGCAGCAGCATGATCACGCGGCTGAGGCCCATCCCGAATCCGCCGTGCGGCGGCACGCCGTAGCGGAAGAAGTCGAGGTAGAAGCCGAGCTCTTCCGGGTCGAGCCCCTTGTCGCGGGCCTGCGCCTCCAGGATCTCGACGCGGTGCTCGCGCTGGGCGCCGGTCGAGATCTCGGTGCCGTTGAAGATCAGGTCGTAGCTGTTGGTGAGCGAGGGGTCGCCCTCGTGACGCATGTGATAGAACGGCCGGATGCTGGAGGCGTAGTCGGTGAGGAACACGAACTCGTGCCCGTACTCCTCCTTCACATAGGCCGAGATCTGCCGCTCGCCCTCGGGGTCCATGTCGTCGTCGTGCCGGGGAACCTCATAGCCGCGCTCGGCGACGATGCGCTTCGCCTCGGCCAGCGGGATGCGCGGGAACGGCGTGGCCGGAACCGTCACCTCGACGTCGAACAGGGCCTTGATCTGCTCGCCGTACCTCTCCTTGACCGCCGTGAGGCCGGCGACCAGCAGGCCCTCGTGCATGGCCATCACGTCCTCGTGGCTGTCGATCCAGCTGATCTCCGCGTCGACGCTGGTGAACTCCGTCGCGTGCCTGCTGGTGAAGCTCGGGTCGGCGCGGAAGGCCGGCGCGATCTCGAAGACCTTGCCGAAGCCGGCGGGCTGGGCCATCTGCTTGAAGAACTGCGGGCTCTGGGCGAGGTAGGCCTTGGTCTCGAAGTAGCCGACCTCGAACAGCTCCGCCTTCGACTCGCTGGCGCTGGCCATGAGCTTCGGGGTGTGGATCTCGATGAAGTCGTGCTCGATCCACCAGGTGCGCATGGCGTGCTCGAAGGTGGTCTGCACCCGGGCGATGAGGTTCTGCTCCGGCCGCCGCAGGTCGAGGAAGCGCCAGTCGAGTCGCTTGTCGATGCTGGAGTCCTCGGCGATGGGGGTCTCCGGGATCGCAGCCGCGGCGACCTCGATCGTCTCCAGCTTGACCTCGACCCCGCCGAGCTTCACCCGCTCGTCGTGCTTGAGCTCGCCGGTCGCGGTGAGGAAGGTGCCCTGGCTGAGGCCAGAGATGGTATCGGCGAGAGCGTCGCCCTCGGGGCTGCCGTCCTCGGCGAAGGCCCGGGGATGCACGAGCTGCACGGCCCCGGTCTCGTCGCGCAGCACGACGAACTGCACCTTCTTCTGATCCCGCACCGTCTCGACCCAGCCCGAGACGGAGACCGGCCCGTCGGTGGTGGCGGAAAGGTCCCTGATCACGGTGCGAGTCACGGTCCCCGAGTTTAGTCGTGCGGGCCGCGGCTCTCCGAGTCGCGCCGGCCCCGCCCGCGAGGGCCGCCTGTGACGGCCGCCCGCAAGCGCCACCTGTGAGGTGACCTGCGTCCAATAGCCCTGCCGAGGAGACCGGAAGGACGATTGGGCGCAAGTCGGGACGACGGGGAGTCGGGACGGGCGCGGGTGTCGGCGCGGCCCCGGGAGCCGGGACGACGGGAGCCGGGACAGGTGCGGGGCCGAGGAGGCCCCGGCGCCTCTCGGCAAGCGTGCAGCGAGGCCGAACGTAGACTTGGCGGGTGGCCGCAACCCTCATCCACCTCGTCCGTCACGGGGAGGTGCACAACCCGGACGGCATCCTCTATGGACGGCTGCCCGGGTTCGGCCTGTCGGATCTGGGGAAGCGGATGGCCGCCGCCGCCTCCAAGGAGCTGGCCGGCCACGACATCCGGGCCCTCTACGCCAGCCCGCTGCAGCGCGCACAGGAGTCGGCCGAGCCGTGGGCTGCCGACTTCCGCCTCGAGGTCCGCACCGACGAGCGGCTGATCGAGCCGACCAACAAGTTCGAGGGCGGGAAGAACGGGTTCGGGCCCGGTGCCTTCCTCAAGCCGAGGGTCTGGCCGTGGGTGGTGAACCCGTGGCGACCCAGCTGGGGCGAGCCGTACAAGCAGGTCACCGCGCGCATGCTCTCCGCGATCGGCGACGCCTGGCGCGGCAACGACGGCGAGGTGGTGATGGTCAGCCACCAGATGCCGATAGTGATGGTGCAGCGCAGCGTGGCCGGCCTCCCGCCGATGCACGATCCGCGCGCACGGCGCTGCCACCTCTCCAGCATCACCACCCTCAGGCATGAGGACGGGGGCTTCGCCGAGGTCGGATACCGTGACGTGTCGAGCGAGCTGCTCGCTCGGTCCGTCGACGAGGGAGCGGTATGAGAGCCAGGGCGCTGGTCGCGATCGGCGTGGTCGGGCTCTCCCTCCTGCTGACCGGCTGCACCTCGTCCGACGGACTGGCGAAGGACTTCGGCGGCGGGGCGGACGACTACAACACGGGCGGCGCGGTCTCGATCCCGGAGAAGGATCGGGGCGAGGCACTCGACTTCACCGAGAAGACGGTCGACGGCTCGACCCTCTCCCTCGCCGACTCCCGCGGCGAGGTCACCGTGGTCAACTTCTGGTACGCCGGCTGCGCCCCCTGCCGGGCTGAGGCCCCGATCCTCGACGGGCTGCACCAGGACTACGCCGACAAGGGGGTCTCCTTCGTCGGGGTGAACGTCTTCGACCAGGCGGCGACCGCCGCATCCTTCGAGAAGAAGTACGGCGTCGACTACCCGTCGGTGCTCGACGTGGACAGCGGCTCGGCGCGGATCGCCTTCGCCGGGCAGGTCTCGCCGAGCGCGGTGCCGACCACCTTCGTGCTCGACCGGGAGGGCCGCATCGCGGGCAGGATCGTGGGTCAGCTCGAGTCGAAGTCGATCCTGAACACGCTGATCAGCGAGACGCTGGCGGAGAAGTGAACCCTGTTGTCGATGTCGTGGCCAACGGCAATCTGCTGGCCGCCCTGCCCATCGCGCTGCTGGCGGGACTGATCGCCTTCGTCTCTCCCTGCGTGCTTCCGCTGGTCCCGGGCTACCTGGGCTATGTCGGCGGTTTCGTGCCCGGCGGCTCCGGCGGCGCGGCCAGGGCCGATCGCCGGCGCCTGATGCTCGGCGTGCTGCTGTTCGTGCTCGGCTTCAGCCTGGTCTTCGTCGCCGTCAACGTGCTGTTCTCGGTCGCCGGCGCCTATCTGATCCCGTGGATGGACCTCATCCTCCGCATCGCCGGCGTGGTGATGATCGTGATGGGCCTGGTCTTCATCGGGCAGTTCACCTTCCTGCAGCGCAGCTTCAAGCCGCAGTGGCGGGTGACCACCGGGCTCGCCGGAGCGCCGCTGCTCGGCATCGTCTTCGGCCTCGGCTGGACGCCGTGCATCGGCCCGACCCTGGTCGCCGTGCTCTCACTGAGCACGCAGAGCGGCAACCCGTGGCGGGGCGCGCTGATCGGGCTGGTCTACTGCCTGGGCCTCGGCATCCCCTTCCTCCTGGTCGCCCTCGGCCTGAACTGGATCACCGGGGCCGTCGGCTGGGTCAAGCGTCACATCCGCGTGATCAACATCATCGGCGGATCCCTCCTCATCCTCATCGGCGCGCTCATGGTCTCCGGACTCTGGCGGGCGGCCATCTCCAGCCTCGGGGCGGTGATCAACGGCTTTGAGTCGCCCCTCTGATCACATTGATTCGCCGGCGCCTCCGCCGAAGGGCAGCGGGATCAACCAGCCCAAGCTCGGACCCGTCGGCTATCTGCGCTTCTTCTGGCGTCAGCTCACCAGCATGCGCACCGCGCTGTTCCTGCTGCTGCTGCTCGCCGTCGCCGCGGTGCCGGGCTCGCTGTTCCCGCAGCGCAGCTCCGACCCGAACGGCGTGATCGACTACTTCACCAAGAACCCGGACTCGGCGCCGGTGCTCGATAAGCTGCAGCTCTTCGACGTCTACACCTCGGTCTGGTTCTCGGCGATCTACCTGCTGCTCTTCGTCTCGCTGATCGGCTGCGTCATCCCGCGCACCACCCACCACATCCAGGCGCTGCGCGGCCGTCCGCCGCGCACTCCGGCCCACCTGGGGCGGCTGTCCGCCTTCGTCGAGGTCGAGGCGCCGGGCGTCGAGGCCGCGGCAGCGATCGACAGCGCGCGGGGACTGCTGCGCAGGTCGGGCTACCGGGTCGAGCTCTACCAGGGGCCGGAGCTCTCGGTCTCCGCCGAGCGCGGCTATCTGCGGGAGACCGGGAACCTCGTGTTCCACACGGCGCTGATCGGCATCCTGATCTCGGTCGGGGTCGGCAGCGGCTTCGGCTACACCGGTCAGAAGGTGCTGGTCGAGGGGCAGGCCTTCGCCAACGTGCGGCTCAGCTACGACTCGATCAACCCCGGGCGCTTCTTCAACGAGGCCGCCCTGCCGCCGTACCGGATCAGGCTCGACGACTTCTCGGCGACCTATGAGGAGAAGAACCTCAACGCGCTCGGCCAGCCGATCGACTTCAGCGCCGCGGTGACCACTTATCAGGGCGAAGGACCCGGACACAAGAGCGTCATCAAGGTGAACGAGCCGCTGCGCATCGACGGCAACGACGTCTACCTCCTCGGCAACGGCTATGCACCGTCCATCACGGTGCGCGATCCGACCGGCAAGGTCGTGTTCTCGGATCAGGTGCCGTTCCTGGCGCAGGACGCCAACCTCACCTCTCTCGGCGTGATCAAGGTGCCGGATGGCCTGGCCGACCAGCTGGGGATGCAGGGCTTCTTCTACCCCACCGCGGCCAAGCTGGAGAGCGGAGCCCTCACCTCGAACCACCCCGACCTGCAGAACCCGGTTCTCTCGCTGCGCGTCTACAAGGGCGACCTCGGCATCGACGGCGGCATCGCGAAGTCGGTCTACAGCCTCGACACCTCCGAGATGACCTCGATCGCCGGCGACACGGCGGGTGTCCCCGCCCTCGAGCTGCGACCGGGCCAGACCGTCGACATCCCCGGCGGCCTCGGCACCGTCACCTTCGACAACCTGGACCCCGGCGCCAAGGACCTGCTGCACAGCGTCGCCCGCTTCGCGTCGCTCGACGTGCACCACGACCCGACCCAGGGCTGGGTGCTGTTCTTCGCGATCTGCGTGGTGCTCGGCCTCCTCACCTCGCTGTTCATCCCGCGTCGCCGGGTCTGGGTGAAGGCGGTGGAGACGGATGCCGGCCTGCGTCTGGAGTACGCCGGCCTGGCGCGCGGCGACGACCCCGGTCTCGAGTCCGCGGTGACCGAGATCGCGCGGAAGCACTCCGAGCAACTCGGGCTTAGGCTGGCACCGTGACCGACACCCTCGCGCAGTACTCACTCATCGCGATCTACTCGGCCATGGCCGTGTACCTGATCGCCTTCGTGACGTTCACTCTCGACCTGGCCAAGCGCTCGGCCGCCGCGACCGCGGTCCCCGTGCCGGCGGTGAAGGCGGAAGCCGCAGGGTCGGGCGGAACCGCCGTGCTCGAGCGCGAGGCACCGCCCGCGCCGGTCGCCCCGAAGCGCAACCAGCGCTTCGAACGGGTCGCCTACGCCCTCACCATCGTGGCCTGGCTGCTCCACGTCGCCGGCACGGTCCTGCGCGGCGTCGCGGCGCACCGCGTGCCGTGGGCCAACATGTTCGAGTTCACGCTCACGGCATCCGCCATCGTCGTCGGCGTCTTCGTGGTCGTGCAGATCTGGCTGAACCTGCGCTACCTCGGCGCGTACATCACCGGCTTCGCGCTCATCGTCCTGGGCTTCGGAACCGTCGGCTTCTATGTGGACGTCGTCCCGCTTCCCCCGGCCCTGCAGTCCTACTGGCTGATCATCCATGTCTTCGTCGCCAGCCTCGGAACCGCCTTCTTCGCGCTCGGCGCGGGGCTCTCGGTGGTGCAGCTGCTGCAGGCGCGACGCGAGGCCGGGCGCTTTCCCTCGGCGAAGTTCCTCGACACGCTGCCCGACTCGACCCGGCTGGAGAACCTCGCCTACCGGGTCAACCTGGTCGGCTTCGTGTTCTGGACCTTCACGCTGATCGCCGGCGCCATCTGGGCCGAGCACGCGTGGGGCCGCTACTGGGGATGGGACACCAAGGAGGTCTGGACCTTCATCATCTGGACCATCTTCGCCGGCTACATCCACGCCAGGGCGACCCGCGGCTGGCGCGGATCGCGCTCGGCATGGCTGGCGATCATCGGCTTCGTCGCGGTGATGTTCAACTTCACCGTGGTCAACCTCTTCTTCAAGGGACTGCACGCGTACAGCGGGCTGTGACCCTGTAAGCGCCCGTTCCGGCTCGTCGTGCCCGGCGCAACGGGCACCACCGGCCGGAACGGGCACTGGTGAGCGGTGCGCTCGCAGAACGCACCCGCGGAGCTGACGACGATGGCCGCTCGGACTAGGCCGCGGTGTCCATCCGGCTGGCGACCTTCGAGCCGGCGGGAACCTTCTCGTCGCTGCCGATCACCGCGCCCTTGGCGACCTGAGAGCCGTCGCCGATCTTGGTGTTGCTGCCGATGCGGGCGCCCTGGCCCACTGTCGACCCCTCGCCGACGCTGACGCCGGCTCCGAGCACCGCGAAGGGCGCGATGATCACATCGCGCTGCACCCAGCTGCCTCGACCGATGACCGCGTTCCGGCCGACCTTGGCTCCGACCTCGACGTACGCGGTCGGCTCAACGCGCGCGGTCTCATCCACGCTCGCTCCCGACGCGACCATGCCGCGGCCATTGGGGTGACGACGGTACCGGGACACCCGCCCGAACTCGTCCTCGATCTCTTCGACGAACCTGCCCATGTGGGATGCAACACAGGAATAGGTCAGATGATTCCCACTGTGGGCGCGCCTCGACCGGCGCCGTGCCTGCGTTATGGGGTGCCGTCGAGCAGCTTCCGCACGCGCGGCGCCACCTCGGCGCCGTAGAGCTCGATGCTGCGCATCAGCTTCTCGTGCGCGAGTGGTCCGTTGCTGTACTTGAGGTCGAAGCGGCTGAGGCCGAGCTGCTTCGCCGTCCTGGCGATCTTCGCCGCGACGGTGTCCGGAGAGCCGACGTACAGCGAGCCGTCCTCGCCGGCCTCGTGCTCGAACTGGTCACGGGTCGGCGGAGCCCAGCCGCGTTCGCGCCCGATCCGGCTGATCATCGCGAAGTGGTGCGGCCAGAGCTCCTCCTTCGCCTGCTCGTCGCTCTCGGCGACGTGACCGGGGGAGTGCACGGCGATCGGCTGCTCCGGCTGTTCGAACTGGGCGAGCGCCCGGCGGTAGAGGTCGGCGTACGGCGCGAACCTCGCGGGCTCGCCGCCGATGATCGCGAGCACGAGCGGCAGGCCGTGGCGGGCCGCCCGCACCACGGACTCCGGGCTGCCGCCCACGCCGACCCAGGTCTTCAGCAGGCCGTGCTCGACCGGCGGATAGACCGACTGCTCGCTGAGCGCGGCGCGGGTCGTGCCCGACCAGGTGACCGGATGCTGCTGCCGCAGCTGCGCGAACAGCTCGAGCTTCTCCTCGAACAGCTGCTGGTACTGGGCCAGGTCGTAGCCGAAGAGGGGGAAGGACTCGGTGAACGATCCGCGACCCAGGGTGACCTCAGCCCGACCCCCGGAGACGGCGTCGAGGGTGGAGAACCGCTGGAACACCCGGACCGGATCGTCCGAGCTGAGCACGGTCACCGAGGAGCCCAGGTGGATGCGCTCGGTGCGCGCCGCGATCGCCGCGAGCACCACGTCCGGGGCGGAGACGGCGAAGTCCTCGCGGTGGTGCTCGCCGATGCCGATGACGTCGAGGCCCACCGAGTCGGCGAGCACCCCCTGCTCCACGACGTTGCGGATCACCTGGGCGTGGGCGAGCGGGGCGCCGTCCGTGTCGTTGGTGACGTCTCCGAAGGTGTCGATGCCGAGCTCGAGCCGCTGTGCCATGGGTGCCCTCCCCGGGCTTCCGATTATCTATGCGTGTGCATGGAACAAGTCGCGGGACCATGACGCTATTCCCGGCGCCGCACCCACAACGATGCCGCATCCGGTTCCCCTGCCGGGGATCGCCGCCGCACCATCCGCCGGCGATGCAGGGTGCCCGGCGTGGCGCGCCGTGATTCCGGCGCGCCACGCCGTGGTGCGCGGCCGGGTTCCGTCGTGGGCGGCGGAGGACCGGGGCGAGCGGCGAGGGCGGGCGCAGGACCGGGGCGGGCGGCGAGGGCGGGCGCCGGGCGAGGGTGCGCGCGGCGAGGGCGGGCGGCGGAGGAGCGGGGCGGGCGGCGGACGAGGGTGCGCGCCGGCGAGGGCGGGCGCCGGGCGAGGGTGCGCGCGGCGATGGCGGAC
>Ga0182749_1000347_pt1 | contig 45542 bp, 31 predicted proteins | sample eDN3rd37CKraftMG_FD_128875 | JGI IMG/M metagenome (GOLD analysis project Ga0182749, IMG submission 128875) | Enriched Miracle-Growth compost microbial communities from Emeryville, California, USA - eDNA 3rd pass 37_C Kraft MG (version 2) (version 2) ...
CAAAGCTTGTGTCGCAGGCTTCCCAGCTCGCCGCCTTCATCATCGCGGCCCATGTGCTTACCCCCGCGCAATTCGGCCTCTTTGCCTTCTGCTCTGCTATTGCGGTCCTTCTCGTGATGCTCGCCGAGGGAGGGTGGGCGGAATTCGTCATGAAGTCGTCCGGAGACGAGGACCGTCTCGACCAGATCGCCGGCATCTCGCTTGTGAGCGGATTCCTGTTCATGATCGTCGGCCTGCTCGCAGCCGGCGCGCTCCATGGCGCGTTCGGCATGAGCTGGGAGGCATACCTGCTGGCGCTTTTTGCGTGCTTGATCCTGCCTGCCGCGCTTACCACGGTTTATGACGGCGTTCTGGTGCATCGAGGCGAACTGAAGCGGCAGGCAATGATCCGCATCGCCGGAGAAGTGGCCGGCCTTGCCATGATCGTGTTCGGTCTGAACGAAGGCTGGAACGTCTTCGCCCTGGCCGCAGGCCGGTTGGTGATGCAGGTGGTTATCCTCGCAGGCTCCATCGCGGCGATCGGGTTCGTCGGGCTGGCGAGGCCCTCGCCGGCCGTTTTGCGCGAGGTGTTGCATTTCTCGCAGCAGATCATCTTCAACCGCCTGATCGTCTTCTTCCGCTCCTATTCGGGAACGCTGGCTGTGGGCGGGTTTCTCGGCCTTGCGGAGGCTGGCTATTACCGGGCCGCGGAACGCATCGTGGCGGCCTTCTCCGAATTGGTCGGGGAACCGGCGCGGCTGCTTGGATGGGTGATCTTTCGTCGCGCGAGGGAGCGGCAAGGGGTGGCGGCAGGGCGCGAGGACCCGGTTCGTAAGGCAGGCGCTACTTTCTTCCCTATTCTCATCGCCGTCGCCGCCCCCATTTACCTTGGGCTTGCCGTGGTCTCGGGAAGCTTCGTGGAAGTCGCGCTCGGCGAGGCATGGAAACCGGCCGCGCTGCTCGTGGGCGTGCTGGCGGCCAAGCAGCTGCTGCTCGCCACCAGTTATGCGACCGAGCCGCTGCTCGCGGTCCGCGGCAATCTGCGGGCGCTCGCACCGATATCGCTTTTCAACGCGGTGATCTCGGTGGGCCTCATCATCCTGCTTGCTCCCTTCGGTGTGGCCATAGTGGCGCTTGGCCAGTGTCTCGCCGCGGCAATCGCGCTCGTCACCTCCATCTGGGTGCAGCAGCGCTTTGGAGGGCTCAACTGGCGGGAGATCGCAGGAAATAGTGCGCTTCTTCTCTTCGCGCTCGGCGCGATGCTCGCCGCCGTCTTCTACATGGGCCGGTTTGCAGGGTTCCTGGAATTGCGGCCCACCGCCATCTTCCTTCTGCAGGTTACAGCGGGCGCCATCACCTACCTCGTTGCCGTTCTCGCCCTTTGGAGGTTTGCCGGTTTTGCCTGGCTGCATTGGCCGCCGAGGAGTGCCGATGATCCGCTCTAGTGTCCTTGCTCGCCCGCAATCCCTGCCGAAAATTGCCAAGGCAACGCTGCGCTCGGCGCTTCTGCCATTGCGTGTGATCAGGGGGCGCCTGCGATATCTCTCGCCCGTCCCCCGTCGCTTCTCCGGTGCTTATGCATCCCATGCGGAAGCGCTCGCAGCCGCCGAACGCCATGGAATCGCAGGGTATGATCACGAGGAGGTGGCGGACGTCGCTTTCGCCAGGATGTGCGAGGTCGCGCCCTGGGATTATCCCGTGCTGTTCTGGATGCGGCGGCTCTCGGACGATATTGCCACGCTCGTGGATGCCGGCGGGCATATGGGCACGAAGTACCGCGCGTTCCGCGACCTCCTGCCCATCGCTCCCGAGCTTCGCTGGACGGTCTACGACCTGCCGGCCATCGTGCGCGCCGGCCAGCGGCGTGCGGAGGAGGACGGGTTGGAAAACCTTCATTTCGTCGAGCGGATGGAGGACGCAGGGCCCGTGGACCTGTTCCTGGGATCCGGCCTTCTTCAGTACCTCGATGTTCCGTTCTCCGAGCTTCTCGGCCGGCTGCCCCTGCCGCCGCGCCACATCATTTTGAACAAGGTCGCGCTGCGACGGGGGCGCACGGTCGTCACCCTGGAGGGGATCGGCAGGGCCCTTGTCCCCTATCAGATCAGGAAGGAGGACTCGTTCCTCACCGAAATGAACGGGCTCGGCTACACGCTGGTCGATCGCTGGAGCATTCCCTCGCTCTCGCATGTCATCGAAACGCATCCGGAGCTCGGCGCCAGCAGGAGCGAGGGTTTTTACTTCCGGCGGAGTTAAACGGTTTCCAACCCGGTCACGGCGCGGGGCATGTTGAGGAGCCGGGCTTTCAAGTGATCGGCAAGCCGGATGGAGAGCGCGACGATCATCAGCGTCGGGTTCGCATGCCCTGGCGTTGGAAAGACGGAGCTTCCGGCCACATAGAGCCCATCGGTTCCATGGATGCGGGCATTTTCGTCGACCACGCTCGTTGCCGGATCTGTCCCCATGCGAGTCGTACCCGCGGGATGCGCCATGTCGCTGAAGGCGGCAGCGGCTGGGTCTTTCCCGGCGATCCAATCGGCGAGCTGGGGCCGTGGCAAGCCCAGGCGCGGGAACTCATCGGCCATCACCTCGGCCAGCCGGGCCATGCTTCCAATCTCCTCAGCGGAGATTCTCCAGTTCACGCGCGGGAGCGGCACCCCCAACGCGTCGCGGCGGCTGGAAAGCGTGACGCGGCTTTCGGGATCAGGCCGCTGCTCCACCATCACATCGAAGCGCAGGCAGTCGAGCTTGCGCGGCAGGCCGCGTTTCTGGATCAGTCTTCGGTGCAGGCCTGCCGCGATGAGACCCGGCGAGGATAGCGCGCTGAAGGCATGCCGAAGCTTTCGGTTGCGGCGGAAGCGCTTGATCGCCATCCATGGATCGTCGTCCGCCAGTTCCTGGACCGGGTAGGCCGCGCAATTGAGAAGACCTTCGCGTTCCTGCAGGCGGGCGCTGAGCGCCAGGCCCCTTAGATAGAAGCGGGTGGGCCGCCCTTCCGCAAGGCCGAAGAAGCCGAAATGCCGGGCAACCGCGGCAGCGTCCGCTTTGCCGAAACGAGCGATGACAGTGCGCGGGTGGTCCGCCAGGTAGCGCCCGACCACGTCCCGATCGTTGCCGATGCCGGAGGCGAGCAGGAGGCGCGCATTCTCGATGCCGCCGGCGCAGAGCACCGCGGCACACGCCCGCACGACGGCATGGCCTCCCTGGAGCGTCCGCAGGTCGAGCGAAACCGGCCGATGTCCCTTTCCGGCTTTGATGCGGGTCACGGTCGCCCCGGTCAGAATCTCGATATTGCTCGCATCCAGCCTCTTGAATTCATCTTCGAAGCGGAGCGGCTCGCTTGGACGTTCACGCGAATGGCTGAACTGCCAGAAAAAGGGGCGGAGGAGGTCGCGGTCGATCTCCAGCTTCTCCGGCGGCGAACGAAACAGGCCGTTCAGCTCCTCGTCATAAATGTTCGGCCCGAGATTGAGCGGGACCGCAGCGCGATCGAGCACGCCCGACAGGGCTTTGCGATCGATCGGCCAGCCCGATCCCGGCAGCCAGGGACGTTCTGCAAAGTCGACCTCATCGAAGGCGGCGCATTTGCCGACCCAGGTGTGGGAGCTTCCGCCGACCATCCGGTTGCGCAGCTCGAAGGCCGGCACGTCGTTCAGCCATGAAAGCTCGTCCGAATAGCCGCGCCCGAGCTTGCCTGCGCCGCGATCGACCGGTTCACCGACGTTTTCGACCTGGTTGAGGGCTTGGGTCTCCGGTTCAAAGTCGAGGCCGCCGCTCTCCAGAATGAGCACGCGAATCTTCGTGCCGGCGAGCTCCCGCGCGATGGTAAGTCCCGCCGGGCCGGCGCCGATGATGGCCAGATCCGGCTTCAGGAGTGTTCCCGCGGGTATGGATCGCAGATCATGGATTTTCATATAGCGCCCCCGCCGTTCGTTTTCGCGATAGTAACAAAGAACAACTTCCTGCCGAACTCAGCCGAATTCCCTACAGGGAGAGACTTGCTAGTCTTTTCGGCCATGGGAATTAGAGCGGGTGACAAGTAGGTTAGATCATAGGCTTATTTGAATAAATCTCGCCTTGGAAATAGTCTTGGTAATCAAAAACTGGTGCGAATGGGGGGCATCGTCGGCGGTTCCGCGCGGCGCCCGTTCTCCTTTCAGGTTGGGATATCCGGGATGGCAAAGGTCGGTTTGCGTGAGTGGTTCGCGGTTGGGCGGGTTATCGCGTCCGGGCACCTGGCGCGTTACAGCGGCGTGGGTGAGGGGCCGCTGACGCAGTTCGAAGCCGCCTATTCGGAGAAATTCGGCGTCAAGCACACGCTTGCCATGACCAATGGCACGGCCGCGCTCGTCTCGGCGCTTGCCGCCGCAGGCGTGGGCCCGGGCGACGAGGTGCTGGTGCCCGCTTATACCTGGATCGCCACCGCGGCCGCGCCCCTTGCCGTCGGGGCGGTGCCGGTGCTCGTCGATATCGACCAGACGCTGACGATGGATCCGGCCGATATCCTGCGCAAGATCACGCCGCGCACGCGCGCCATCATCCCGGTGCACATGGCGAACATGGTCTGCGACATGGACCGGATCATGGAGATCGCGCGCGGGCGTGGGCTCCTCGTGATCGAGGACGCCTGCCAGGCCGTTGGGGTCACATACAAAGGCCGGCGCGTGGGCACCATCGGCGACATCGGCGCATTCAGCTTCAACCAGTTCAAGAACATGAATGTCGGCGAGGGTGGGGCCCTCGTCACCAATGACGACCGCTATTACGTCCGCGCCCGCATGTACCACGATGTCGGCTCGATCTTTCGCGGTCATCTGGACAATGAGAACGAGCCGCATTTTTTCGGGGTGAATTTCAAGGCCAGTCAGATCCAGGGCGCCATGCTCAATGTCCAGCTTGCGAAGCTCGACCCGATGCTGGCGCGCATGCGGTCTCGCTATCGCCTGATGACCCGCATGCTGGCGTCTTCGCAGGCTTTCAGGATCGGCCCGCACAACGATGTCGGAAACGCCGTCGGTTTGCATGTGATCTTCGACACGGCGGAAGAGGCGGCCGGTTTCGCCGCCCGCCACAAGCGCGGCGTCTACCGCCTCTACGATTCCAGCCGCCATGTCTATACGAACTGGCTGCCGGTGCTCGAGCAGCGGGCGGCGCACCCGCGGATGAACCCCTTCGCCTGGGCTTCCCGCAAGATCGAGTACACGCCCGACATGTGCGCGCGCTCGCTCGACATCCTGCAGCGCACCTGCCGCGTCAGCCTTGGCGAGAACTACCCCCTGCCGCTGGTGGCCTATGTCGCGCGGCAGCTCGCCAGCGGTGGCGATGCCGCAAGGCAGGTGTCCTATGCGGTATAGACCTGTCACCATCGGTCCGGATGTGATTGACTTATGGCGCTGGCCTCTTGACGTCATTGCCGGTGAACTGCCTCGTCTCGTAGAGGCGCTGAGCGATGCGGAATTCGCGCGTGCAGGCCGCCTTCTCCGGGAACGTGACCGGCTGCATTTCCTGGTGGGGCGGGGGAGGCTTCGCGAGATCCTGGCCCGCTATCTCGGCATTCCCGCCAAGCGGCTCGTCTTCGCCTACAACGCCTTCGGCAAGCCGCGCCTCGCCGGCGCAAAGCCGCCGCTCCACTTCAACCTCAGCCATTCCGGCGGCATGGCGGTGCTCGCCGTATCCGACCGGTACCAGGTGGGCGTGGATATCGAGCAGATGGCTCCCCTGAAGGAGGATGTGGCCGGGCATTTCTTCTCGCCGGCCGAGCGGCAGGCGCTCAGCGCTCTGCCCCCCGGCAGCTACCTTGAGGCGTTCTATCGCTGTTGGACGCGCAAGGAGGCCTTCGTAAAGGCGCATGGGGCCGGCCTGTCGCTTCCGCTCGACGCGTTCGACGTGTCCATAGGCGATTCCAGCGAGCCGAAGCTGCTGAGACTCGAAGGCGATCCGGGAGCGCCTCTGCGGTGGCGGCTCGCCGAGGTTGCGATGCCCTACGGGTTCGTCGGCAGCGTGGCTGCTTCCACGGGTGGCAACCGGATTTCGTTGCGTTACCGCTCGATCGTCGACGACCATGATGGCGAGTGGCCCGAACCGCTTCGCCCGCTGCGTCGGCCGCCGCCCCTGGCGGACGATCAGCTGTTCAACCGTGCATCGAGGATGTAGCGCCCGGCGCTTGCATCGAAGTGGTGGCAGCCGACGAGGCCGGGCTTGAAGTCCGGCAGAATGGTCCTGATGCAGCGCTCGCGATATGTCTGGCGCGTAAGCTCCTCGATCTCCATGATGTTGAGACCATAGCCGTAGATGCCGTAGGAGTTGTTCTGCGAGGGCCTGAAAAGCCGGCCGTGCCGCGAGAAGACGCGGCCTGCATTGCGCGCCACGTTGCTGCCGATGACGACCGGATTGCGCAGATGCGGCTCGATCCGCGACAGCGACGGCCCGTCGACCTCAAAAGCATAGAGCTCGCTGCAGTGATCCTCGAACGCATGGTGGTCGGAGAGGTTGGTGAGCAGCCACCATTTGTTCCGGTGGCGGAACAGCGTGCTGTCGGCCGCGGAGAAGCCCTCCATCGCCGTGGCATGAAGCTCCCATTCGAGAGGGAATTTCACGCAGCGCCAGATCTCGATCCGCTTCTGCTGATGGGTTTCCGGCATCAGGAAGATTTCGCCTCCGCTGCGGAACACGAAGGGAAAGGAGAGATGACCTTCGCTCCTTATGGCCGCGCCCAGCGGCTCGATGGCGCCCTCTTTCAACCTGCCTACCGCGATATGGGCTTTGCTGTCGCCCACCGCGTAGTTCTCGTAGAACACATAGAAACGCCCGTTGTGATGGAAGAGAAAGGGATCCGCCTTGATCGAGTTTCGCGCGGGCGGCAGTTCCGTGCTCTTGCCCGGCTCGAAATCCTCAACAGTTCCCTCGCCAGCGTAAAGCGTCCATACGGCTGCTTCCCAGCCCGCCCTGCGCATGATTTCCTTTCGCACGCGCGTGGCCGCGGCTCGTGCGAATCCCGCCATATACCGCATGACCTCGGCATTCCCGGGCGGAGCAACGGACCTCGCATTCCCTGGCTTCGCATGAAGCTGCCGCGTGTCCGCCAGCCGCCGCAACTCCCGCATGATCAGGAACACCGACTTTTCCTTGAGGAAAGCCGCACTCCTCGCCGCGCTGAATTTCGGATTGAAGGAGGCGGAATCGATTTCCGCGACAGGGTCATTGCCACCGTGGCGCGCATAGATCGAGAGGTCCACCGTCGGTGCGCGGCTGGCGACTTCGGAAAAACCGCACCACTCCGCATGACCCGATTGGAGGTCGGCGACATTGGGCGCCCATTCCCCGAAGGGAAGCGCGGCGACGGTGTCTTCCGGGAGTCCTTCAGGGATCGTGCGCAGCACGAGATCGAGCCGGAGCCGCTCCAAGACGCCGCGCGGAAGATCGGCCTTCCGGTCCGAGCTTCGCGGGGTGAGGCGGATGCACTCGATGCGCTCGCGGATATTGGTGAAGTAGGTCGGGCGATACGGAGGCAGGCGTGCGAAGAGCCGGCGGTCGATGTCCGCCACCATCCTGAAAAAGGTCGTCGTATCGGTGCTGTAGGCCCGCGGGTGGACCAGCAGGGCCACCAATTCAAAGCGAGGATCGGCAAGAAGCCTGTCGAGGAGCTGCCGTTCCCAGGGTGCAAGCCGTCTCTCCCTGCCGGTAAGCACGGCAATGCGAAGCGGAGGTTTCTCGCTGCTGTTCGTCCATTCCAGGATGGGCTGAACGTATAATTGTCTAGACAAACCCACAACTAGCTCCCTTCGACCAGCCGTTTCGACAGAACCGCCGCGAGGCCGTCTATGCCGGCATTCGTCAGCGAGTCCTCGTGCCAGCCGTCGATGTCGTAGACGGGGGAATCCTCGCGGATGTAGCCGTGCCAGCCGAAGAGAAGTTTCTTTGCCCTTCTGTGATGAGCCTGGCTGCGGAAAAGGAGCACCTCTCCCTCCATGAGCGGCTGGAGCTTGTACCCTCTCGAGGCATCCACAAGGAGTTGGGTGACGGATTCGGTAAGCACCTCTTCCTGCGTCAATTCTCCGCTCTTGCTCACACGCTGCAGGAGCTTCTGGGAGAAGTTGAACTCCTTGAGGTAATCCACCAGCTTGATGCGTCCGCGCATCAGCTTTCCGGTGAAGTAGAACGCGCGCTTGATGCGCCTTTCCATCTTCCATCGGGCCTGGCGAAGGCGTGGCAACGAGCGGAAGTAGCCGGGCGCCCAGCTGTCGATGATCGCGACGCACCGGACCTCGTGGCCAAGGCCGCGAAGCTGCCTTGCCATTTCGATGGCAAGGATGCCGTTCACGCAAAGCCCCACCAGTGCGATGGGGCCGGAGTCCGGCTGGAGATCCATGGCGCCTATGGCATCGGCCACGATCTCCTCCAGCGAGCGGGTCCGGAGCTCCTCGTTCAGCTCCGCGCCGAACATGTGGAGGTTCACCACCGCGCCGCCCTCGGCCAGGCTGTTGGCCATGTGGTAATAGAGGAGCGGATGGTTCAGCGTGTAGACGGTGCAGCCTTTGCCGCCTTCGCGATAGACCGATTTCTCCCAGTAGCGGGACCGGGCGTCATCCGAAGGAGGCGGCGCGGACTCCAGCGCTGCCGTTTCCTCCCCGAAGACCGCGCGGGAGAAGGCGGCCAGCGTGGGCGCCTTGAAAAGAAGGGCCAGCTCCGGCTTGACCCCAAAGACCTCGCGCATGGAGGAAAACATGCGCAGCGCCAGGAGCGAATGTCCGCCGAGGGCGAAGAAATCATCGGAGCCCTTCACGTCTTCAAGGCCCAGCACATTTGCCCATATCTTCGCCAGTTCCCGTTCGCGAGCGGGCGCGGCTTCGACGCTCGGCAGAGGTTTCGGCAGGGGTCGCTCCCTCGCCGGGAGCGGACCCGGCGAGGGAGCTGTCAGCGCCTGTTTATCGATATTCCCTGCGGGGGTGCGAGGGAAAGCGAGCAGCACGCTGATGCCGTCCGGCAAGTCGCCCGGAGACAGCCGGGTCTCAAGATATGCCGTGAGGTGCGCTGGAAGCGTCTCGAGCGGCCGTCCCAGGGCGGGCGATGGCGAGACGAAGGCATAGGCGCCTCCGCTCCTGGTTTGTATCGCTGCCGCTTCGGCGACGTCCGGGTGTTCCGCCAGGGCCGCTTCCAGACGACCGAGCCCGCCCGGGGCGGCTACCGGGCCGAGCCGTGCGCTCGCCGGCGTTCCGAAGGAGGCCAAGGTCGCCTCCGGGTGCTTGAGCGCCGCTTCATAGGTTTCCTGCCAGATGCGCAGCAATTCCTTGGCGGTGGCGGTGTCGAACAGGTCCATGTTGTATTCGACCGACATGCGCCAGCCGCTCGGCCTGCCGATCATGATGAAGTTGAGGTCGTAGATCACGCCGGGCGATTGAGATGGCGAGCTGATGAGTTCGAAGCCGCCGTAGCGAGCGTCTTCCAGGAAGGCCTTTTGCTGATTGAAGTTGATGGAAATCAGCGGGTTGCGAGCCGGGTCGCGCACCGGATTAAGAAGCTCGACCAGGTTGTTGAACGGCATTCTCTGATGGTTGAGCGCCGCTTCTACCGTATCGCTCACGCGACGCACATGATCGGCGAAGGATTGTTCCTTGGCAATGTCGAAGCGCAGGACGAGATTGTTGATGAAAACGCCGATGAGGTTTTCGAGGTCGACGTCCTCACGGCCCGCTATCTGGGTTCCGAAAAGGATTTGCCGCTCGCCGGAAAAGCGCTGGAGCGCCGCACTGATCACCGCGGCTCCGTGGCTGAACAGCGAGACCTGCAGGCCGCGGGCGGCGTGGTCAATGCGTTCGCTGAACTCCGGCGGCATGGCGACCGAGACGATGTCTCCGCGATTTGTCTTGAGGTTTCCCCGTGGACGATCCGGGCGGATTTCGAAATAGGGCGCATCGGCAAGCTGCTTGCGCCAATAATCCTTTTCCGCCTCGAAACCGTAGCTCTGCCGGTATTCGGCCTGCCATAGCGCGAAATCGCCATATTGCAGCGGAAGCTCCGGCAGGTTCGGTGTCCTGCTGGCATCGATGGCGGAGGCGATCTCGCCCACCTCGCGTCCGAGCACGCGGATCGACCAGCCGTCGAAGCAGGTCTGGTGCGCGGTAATCAGGATGAGGCCGCGATTGTTCTCGACCATCAGGAAAGTCACGCGGAAGAGGCCGGGCTCCCGCAGGTCGAAGGGTACCGCTGCCGTCTCGCGGCTGATGGACTGGACACGCTCGTCGCGCTGAGATTCCGGGACATTTCTCAGGTCGATGACCGACATGCGGAAGTCGACGCTCTCGACCACCTGTTGCACGGGCTGTCCGTCATGATCCGTGAAGCCGGTCCTCAGGATCTCATGGCGGGCGATCACCTGCCTGAACGCTTCCTCGATGCTCGCAATCCTGAAGTTCCCGCGGATTTCCCAGCGCACGGCGACGTTGAGCGCCGGATTGCCCGGCTGGAGCTGATCCAGGAACCAGCAGCGTAGCTGTGTCTGCGTGCAGGGAAACTCGGCGATGACCCGACGCGGACTCCCCGCGAGCGCGCCGGCGGGATCTGTTCTGTTCATGTGAGCCTCTCAAGCCGGCGACGCGCGCCGTGTCGGAAATCGCGGAGCGAAGGGATTGGCGCCATCGTGCCGTTGATGCCGGTGTTGCCTTGTTCTTCGGCAAAGCCCGCGAGGCCCGCGACGGTGGGATGGCGCATGAGGTGCTTCGCCTCCAGAGGCAGGCCGGCATCCATCATGCGTGCGGCGATGCGGAAGATGCTGAGCGAGTCCGCGCCGAGCGCGTAGAGATTGTCGTCGACCCCAATCTCGCCCACCTGCAGAACGTCCTGCCAGATGGCCGACAATTTCTCCTCCATCGGCGTGCGCGGCTTCGTGCGGGCCGGAGCGGCGCCCTGACGCTGCGGGACGCCGAGCTTCTCCAGCGTCTTGCGGTCCAATTTGCCGTTGGCTGTCTTGGGCAAGTCCGCCGTCGCGACCCAGAAGCTCGGAACCATATGCGCCGGCAGGTGCGCCTTGGCGTGGGCGGTAAGCTCGTCCGGGGAAGGCTCCTGGCCGTCGGGCACGAAATGGCAAACGAGCTGCCGGTCGCCATTCTTGTTCTGGGCAGCGACCACCGCGCATTGGCGGATGCCCGCCTTCTTGCTGATCACCGCTTCGATTTCGCCAAGTTCGATGCGGAAGCCGCGCAGCTTGATCTGGTTGTCGCGGCGGCCGAGAAGCTGAAGCGTCCCATCGGACAGGCGCCGGCCGACATCCCCGGTCTTGTAAAGACGGCGCGGCAAACCATCCCCGATCCTGACCGGGCGGAACGCTGCCTGGGTGAGATCCAGCCTGTCGAAATAGCCGTTCGCCAGCCCGTCGCCGCCGATGTAAAGCTCGCCGGTCACGCCGACGGGCGCGATTTGGTCATGGGCATCCAGGATATAAAGCTGGGTGTTGGCGATGGGTCGGCCGATATGGATCGGCCCATCGCCGTCCTCGATGCGCGCCACGGAGGACCAGATGGTCGTCTCCGTCGGCCCGTACATGTTCCAGAGCTCGCCGCCGATCGAGAGCAGCTTCCTGGCGAGATCCCGCGGCAGCGGTTCGCCGCCGCAGAGCATCTTGAGCTTCGGCTGGTTGGAAAGCCCGGCTTCCACCAGCATCTGCCAGAGCGTCGGCGTTGCCTGAAGGACATTTGCGCCGCTGGCTTTCAGGAGCTTCACCAGCGCAAAGCCATCCTGGACCTCGGTCCGGTTGGCGATGACAACCCGCCCGCCCATGATGAGCGGCAGATAAAGCTCCAGCCCGGCGATGTCGAAGGAGATGGTCGTCACCGCAAGCAGCGTGTCCTCCGAGGAGAAACCCGGCTCCATCGCCATGGAGGTGAGGAAATTCACGAGCGCGCGGTGGGAGACCTCCACGCCTTTCGGCGTGCCCGTCGAGCCGGATGTGAAGATCACATAGGCCGGCGCTTCCGTATCGAAGACCTGCAGCTCGAATGGACGCGTATCCTGGCGGGCGATCTCCTCCCCCTCCAGATCCATTCGGATGGCGACAGTGTCCGGCCCTGCAAGCCTGGCGATCTCCTCGCTTGCGCAGATGACGGCGGAGACGCGGGCGGTCTCCATGGTCTGGCTGAGGCGCGCCGGCGGGTGCCCCGGATCGAGCGGCACATAGGCATGCCCCGCCTTCATGATGGCCAGGAGGGCCACGAGCATGTCGATGGAGCGGTCCAGCGCGAGCGCAACGCGCAGGCCAGACATGGAGAGCCTTGCCTGGATCTGGCGGGCGAGCTGGTTGCTCCTGGCCTCAAGGGCGCCATAGGTGATCGATTTGCCCTCATGCACGGCCGCGATTGCCTTGGGCTGCTCGGCGGCCTTCGCCGCGAAGAGCTCGAACACGAAGCGGTCCCGTTCATAGTCCGCGTCGGTCTCGTTAAGCTTCTCGATCAGCCATTGCCTGTCGGCCTCCGCGAGGAGGGGGAGATCGACGATCTTACGTCCCATGCCGTCGGCGAGTGCCGTCGCAAGCGTGGTGAAATGGCCGAGCCAGCGCTCGATGGTTGCGCGGTCGTACACGTCGCCGTTGTAGTCGACGTCGATGCGGATTCCGTCATCTCCCTCCACCATGTTCAAGAACATGTCGAAGTTGGAGAAGGCCTTGGGATTGGGTGTGACCCTGGCCGCCAGCCCCGCGAAGGCCGCATTGCGCGCCACGCGCTCGAGATTGAACTGGATCTCGGTGAGCGGCAGGCGGCTCGGGTCGCGCTTCAGGCCGAGCTTCCTGACCAGCGTTCCGTAGGTGTAGTCCTGATGCTCGAAGGCGCCGAACACAAGCTGCTGTGTCTGCCGCAGATGCTCCTCGAACGTGACCTGGGCATCCACCTGCTGGCGGATGGGCAGGAGGTTCACGCAATGGCCGACCAGCGTCTGGTCGGGAACGAGGCTCTGACCGGCGGAGGGGATGGCGATCACGACGTCCGTGCTGCCGGACAGCCGCGAGATCATCACCTGCAGTGCTCCAAGAAGTGTCGAGAAGAGAGTGGCTCCGCTCTTCGCGCCCGCCTTCTTCAGGCGCTTGTGGACATCCTTGCCGATGAAGGCGGTGCAGGTGCCGCCGGCAAAAGTCCGCTGCTCCGGCCGTGGCCGGTCGGTCGGCATCTCCGGCAGGTCGGGAACCGTCTCGAACTGGCCGAGCCAGTACTCCTCAGTGGCGGGCCGCGCCTCGGGCTTGGCGAGGTCGCGTGCATAGGCGGCGAAGGAAAGCGCGGGCGGAAGGTCCGCCGCAGCCCCCTTAAGAAGCGCCGAGTAGGTAGCCGCAAGCTCCTCAAGGATCACGTTCACCGACCAGCCGTCGCAGACGATGTGGTGTGCCGTGAAGACCAGCACGTGCCGGTTCTGCGCCAGGCTCAGAAGCCGGGCGCGCGCGAGCGGCCCGTTCGCCAGGTCGAAGGGGGTGGAGGCCTCTTCGGCGATCACCTCTTCAAGCGCTGATTCAGGATCGGCATGGCGAGTCAAATCAATACCTTCGAGCGGAATCCTGAAATCCGGAATCATCTCGAAACGATCGCCCGTCCGCGAGAAGCGGATGTGAAGTGCATCATGGCGCGCCACCACCGCATCGAGCGCCCGGGCGAAAACGTCCTTGTCGAGTGTTCCTTCCAGAGTGAGGCTGAAGGATTCATTGAAAGAGCAGGAGGCCTCGTCGCCCGCCTGGGCGGCGAGCCAGATCTCCTTCTGGGATTCGGTCAACTCAGCCGAGGTGATCTGTTCGGCCGCCTGGTGGGGAGTGGAAACCGGTTGCCGCGCGGCGACCGGAAGCTCGGCGGTAGGGGCGAGGATGCCTACCCGCTGGAGCGTATCCAGGCTCTGCCTGAAGACCGCGGCGACTTGGCTGAAATCCTCTTCCGAATGCGTGGTGGTGAGGAAGCACGGATAGCCGTCCTGAACATGCAGACCGAGCATACGCGCCGTCGGATAGAAGAGCATGCCTAGAGGATCGAGGCTGCCGAAATCCGTCACGAACCAGCTCGAGTAGTGATTGATCCGGCCTTCGATGCCGCGGGCCGCCATATCGGCATTGATCTCTTCGACGAGGAGCTTCGTGCGGTCGGCGACGCGGCCGTAGAGGGCCTGACCCTCCCCCTTGATGTGCTTCAGCACGCCTTTTGCGGCGGCAAGCACCAGCGGGTGGCGCACGAAGGTGCCGGCGAAGAAGGTGGGCGCCACCATGGGGACGGAATCGTCGCCGTAGTTCCAGCTGCCGCCGTCCAGCGCGTCCATGAAGCGGCTCTCTCCCGCCAGCACGCCGATGGGCATTCCGCCGCCCAACACCTTGCCGTAGGTCGCCATGTCGCCCCTGATGCCCCAGACGGCCTGCATGCCGCCCGGGTGGACGCGGAAGCCCGTCACCACCTCGTCGAAGACGAGAGCGAACTCGCGCTCGGTCGCGATCTGTCGCAGCTCCCGGACGAATTCGACCGGGCGCAGCTCCGGGTGGCGGCTCTGGACCGGCTCGATGATGACCGCGGCGATTTCTTCCGCATTGGCGCGGATCCAGTCGAGGCTTTCGGGGTTGCCGTAGGGAAGCACCGTCATGTTGGAAAGCGAGCTCGGAGGAATGCCCGGCGCGATCGGCAGCGCCACGGGCGAGCCGTTGCGGGCGCGGCCCTTCACCAGCACCTCGTCGAACTGGCCGTGATAGTCGTTTCCGAACACGACGATCTTCTCGCGACCGGTCACCGCGCGGGAGATGCGCATGGCCGCCATTACGGCTTCGGAGCCCGTGTTGCAGAAGGTGACGCGCTCGTGGCCCGTCATCTCGCCGATGAGGTCCGCCACCTCGCCGGCAAGCGACGTCTGCGGGCCGATGGCAAAACCCTTCTCCGCCTGGTCCTTGATCGCGTCGACGACGAAATCCGGTGCATGGCCGAAGGCGGTCTGGCCCATGCCGTTGACGAGATCGATGTACTCGTTGCCATCGATGTCCCAGATGCGCGAGCCCTTCGATCGATCCGAGACGATGGGGAAAACAAGTTCCTTCCACTCCGGGCGGAAGCCCGCGGCCGTGCGGGGGTCCGCCAGGCGGCTGCGGTGAGCGGCCGTGAAGGCTTTCGAGCGGGCGTTGCGTGCCGCATAGCGTTCCGCAAGATCGGCGATGAACTTACGCTTTTCGGGCGAAAGCTCGCCATCGCTTGCGCGCACGCCCGGCTTATAGAGGCGCAGGCGCCCGCCGCCGATTTCGCCATCGGCGACCTTTGCCGGTTCTGCGGGTGCAGGCGATGGGGCTGCGATCTGCACCGGCTGGATTGCGGCCGGCTGTATCTGTAGGGGCTGCGCGGCCCCGCCTATCGCCTGGAGTGCCTGGAGCTGCTGCGCGAAGAGCTGCTGCATCATCAGCATCTGCGACTGGAAGATGGAGTCCAGCCCGCCGGCGGGTGCCACCGGCGCGGCGGATGCCAATTGAGGCGCTGCCGGAGGCGGCGGCGTTTGTGGGGAAACCTGTACGGCTTGGGCAGGAACTGCCGATTGCATCGCCTCGGGCGGCATCTGCGCATTCAGATGCCGCGCCAGGGCGGAAACCGAGGGAATGTTGCTCAGAAGCTCGCGGAAGGAGAGCTTCACCTTGTATTCCTTCTCGATCTTCTGGGCGAACTGGCCGATGAACAGCGAGTCGAAGCCAAGCTCCAGGAAGGTGGCGCCGGTGGAATCCGGCGTGATCTCCTCGCCCGACATTTCTGCCAGGCGTGCGAGCAGGGCGCTTTCAAGTCTTTCAATCCTGCCCGAAGGAGCGGGTGTCATGGCATTCATGGCTTGGGTTCCATGTGAGGGAGTTGGATTCGGCAGGCCGCCTTGGGATACGGCCGCACTGATCGGGGAAACTTCCGTTGTGGACGTCGTCCTGCGGATCGGCGGAGGAGCGTCTATCCAATGCCGCCTGCGCTCGAACGGGTAGGTTGGAAGGGGCACGCGCCGGCTCGCCTCAGGCGGCAGCGCAGGCCATTCGAGATTGCAGCCGGCGACCCACAGCCGCGCGTGCGCCGCGGCGAAAGTGGAGGCGGTTTCCGACGCCCGGTCATGCTCGGGCAGGGATTGGATGACGGCCGCAAGATCGCTTCGGCCGATCGTCTGCGCGGCGAAGGTGGAGAGCGTGCGGCCGGGGCCCACTTCGAGGAGCACCGGCTTTCTGTCACGGCAGATCGTGGCGAGCCCATCCGAGAAGCGAACCGCATCGCGGCAATGCCCCGCCCAGTATTCGGGCGAGGTGCCGAGAGCATCCGTCTGCCAGTCCCCGGTCACGCAGGAGACATAGGGGATCGTCGCCTGGCCGTAGGCGATCTTGTCGGTTTGCTCCCGCAGGGCCGCCGCCGCCTGGTCCATCATTGCCGAGTGGAAGGCGTGGGACGTGTGCAGCCGGCTGAAGGCGATCTCGGCGGCTTGCAGTTTCTCGCAGAGGGCGTCCGCCGCCTCGAACGTTCCGGAGGCGACGCAGAGTTTCGGCGCATTCACCGCGGCGATCTCCACGCCGTCGCCGAGGAAGTCCCTCACGGTCTGCACATCGGCCCGGACGGAGATCATTGCGCCTTTCGGCTGCTCCTGCATCAGCCGGCCCCTGGCCGCGACCAGCAGCAGCGCGTCATCGAAGGACATCACGTTGGCGAGCGTGGCAGCGACGAACTCGCCGACACTATGGCCGATCATCGCATCCGGCTTCAGGCCGCGGCTCATCCAGAGGCGCGCTGTCGCGTATTCGACGAGATAGAGGGCGGGCTGGGTGATCCGGGTGTCCTTCAGTGCCGCGGAAAGTTCCTCGATCGGCTCGCTGTTTCGGCAGAGAAATTTGCGGACGTCTATCCCGGCCCGTTCCTCCAGAAGTCGCGTTCCGTGGTCGATCCAGCGGGCGTATTCCGGTTCGCTCTCATAGAGGCCGAGGCCCATCCCGACATATTGCGCGCCCTGGCCGGGGAACATGAAGACGACCGGCGGCGGTGTTTCGCCGGCCTTGCCGGCAATCGGCCGCTCGCCCTCGAGCCCGGCGATCGCCTCCTCGATGCTGCTCGCAACCACTGCCGAGCGGTGCGCGAAATGATGCCGACCGTTCTGAAGCGTGTGGGTGGCGGCCGCGAGCGGCAGATGCGGATCATCTTTAAGCGCAGCGGCCAAATTCCGTTGCGCAACCAGAAGCGATGATTCACTTCGCGCGGACAACGGTATGATATAGCTCCACTTTCCCTCTTCCATCTGGAGATCGAGTGAAGGCGGAGCTTCCTCAAGCACCAGATGAACATTGGTCCCGCCAACGCCGAAGGAGCTCACGCCGGCCCGGCGCGGAAAATCCCCTGCGGGCCAATCATGCAGCTCGCGTGGGATGTAGAAGGGGCTTCCGTCGAGATCGATATGCGGATTCGGCCGCAGGAAATTCGCCATCGGCGGAACCTTCGCGTGCTTGAGCGCGAGGACCGCCTTGATCAGCCCCGTCACGCCCGCCGCGGCATCGAGGTGCCCCAGATTGCCCTTTACCGAGCCGAGCGCGCAGACGCCGCGTTCCATCGAGGCATCGAACGCCTTTTTCAGGCCGGCAAATTCTATGGGATCGCCGAGCGGCGTTGCCGTGCCGTGACACTCGATATAGCCGATCGTGGACGGATCGATGCCCGCGCCGGCATGCGCCGCGGTGATTGCTTCCGCCTGGCCATCGACGCTCGGGGCCGTGAAGCCCACCTTGCCCGAGCCGTCATTGTTGACGCCGTAACCGAGGATCACAGCGTGGATGTGATCGCCGTCGCGCAGCGCATCTTCCAATCGCTTCAGCAAAACCACGCCGGCGCCGCTGCCGAACACCGTGCCGCCCGCCTCGGCATCGAAGGGGCGGCAGAAACCGTCGGGCGAGACCATCCCGCCTTCCTGGTGGATGTAGCCGCGCTTCTGCGGAAAAGTGATCGAAACGCCGCCCGCCAACGCTGCGTCGCAGGCATAGGTGAGCAGGTTCTGGCAGGCCTGCGCGACCGCCAGCAGCGATGTCGAGCAGGCGGACTGGATGGTGAAAGCAGGCCCGCGCAGGTTGAGCTTGTAGGCGACGCGCGTGGCGAGCGTATCGCCGATCGCGCCGACCAGTTCGGAGAACATGCCGACCTGGTAGTTGGAGGCGAACGCCTCGGCCTTTTCCCGGTCCGACAGGACATTGTTGATCAGGTAGGTGCTAAGCGCGGAGCCGGCGAAGACGCCGACCTGGCCCGGCAGGGAATAGGGATCGTAGCCCGCGCCTTCGAACGCCTCCCAGCAGGTCTCCAGGAAGACGCGAAACTGAGGATCGATGAGCGCCGCTTCGCGCGGGTACATGCCGAAGAACTCGGCGTCGAACAGATCGACGCCCTCCAGATATGGCCGGGCCGGCACGTAATCTTTCGAGCCGCGCACCTGGTCCTCGAAAGCATCTTCCAATTCATCCGGCCGGAAATGCGCGAAGGCGTGCTTGCCTTGGCTCACCAGATCCCAAAGCGCATCGACCGACGGCGCGCCGGGAAAGCGGCCGGACATGCCGACGATGGCGATCCGCCCGGTTCCATCTTCGGCGGCGGCTTCGGTGGGCATCACAATCTCGGTCATGAAGCGCTCCGGCGGAATTGCGCCATGCTCTTTCTTCGCAGGTCGGCGCGCGAGCGGACGGCGGCAGTGGCCTCCGCGCCTGCCTGGCTGTTGTCGAGGCGGGCGGCGAGCGCGCGGATGGTGGGATGCTGGAACACCTCCACCACATTCACCCCCCTGCCGATCGCTTCTTCGACCGCGGCATGGACACGCATCAGCTGGAGGGATGTCCCGCCCAGATCGAAGAAATTCTGGTCGAGCCCGATCCCCGCCCGTCCGAGCACCCGTTCCCAGATGCCGCGCAGGAGTGCCTCCGTGCCCATCGCCGGCGCAGTCGACGCAGCAACGGCTTCCGCTGCGGGCACCGGGAGCTTGGAGCGGTCGATCTTGCCCGCCTGATTCATCGGGAACTCTTCGAGCACCATCGCGCCGCTCGGAATCATGTGCTTGGGCAGGACCGTTCTCAGGGTCGAAAGGATTGCCCCGGCGAACTCCTCCTCGCCGGCCGAAAGGGGCGGGCGCGGTTTGAGATAGGCGATGATCCGCTTGGAGGTTTTCTCCTGATGGCAGAGAACCACGGCATCGGCGAGCCGTGGATCGCGCCGCAGCGCCACCTCGATTTCATCGAGTTCGATCCGCTTCCCATCGATCTTGATCTGCCGGTCGCGGCGGCCGCGAAAATGCAGCAGGCCGTCGGGATCAACTACCGCCAGGTCGCCCGTGAGATAGCAGCGGATCGACGCTTCTTCGGCCGTCCTGATGGCGACGAAGCGCTCAGCCGTCAGATCAGGCCGGTTAAGATAGCCGATGGCCAGCCCGTCGCCGGAAACCGCGAGCTGGCCCTCCACGCCTGTCGGCTGCTCATTCAGATCGTCATCGAGGATGTGGACGCGGCTGTGGGCGATGCTGCGGCCGATGGGAATTTCATCGCCGGGAAAGTCCGGCGGGATCGTGTAGGCGGAGGCGATGACGGTCACTTCTGTCGGGCCGTAGGCGTTGGTAAGAAGGCAGCCCGGATTGGCGCTCAGGAAGCGCCTGGCATGGTCCGCGGAAGCCACCTCTCCGCCGAAGAACACATGTCGCAGCGACGAAAATCCCTCGCGGCGGTGGTCGACGAGCAAGTGGAAGAGCCCGGTCGTCAGAAGCATGACCGTCACCCGCTTCCGCTCGATCGTCTCGGCGATGCGCTGGAGTGACAGCGTCCGATCGCCGATGCCGACAAGCTTGCAGCCGTTGAGCAGGGCACCCCAGATCTCGAAGGTCGCGGCGTCGAAGGAGATGGTGGCGGTGTGCAGCACCACGTCATCCGGCAGGAAGGAGACATAGTTCTGCTCGCGCACAAGCCGCGCCACGCCCCGGTGGGGGATGATCACGCCCTTGGGGCGGCCGGTCGAGCCGGACGTGTACATCACATAGGCGGCGTCACCGCCCTCGACCTTGGGCAGTTCGGCGAAAGGCTGCTTCGCCGGGCGGGCAAGGAGGAGATGCAAATCGAACACCGCGTGGCGATGCGCGATTTCCCGGACCGTGGGGGTGTCCTCCCCATCGGTCAGGATCAGTTTTGGACGGCAGTCCTCCGCCATGTAGCGCAGGTGTTCGGCAGGATAGGCCGGATCGAACGGCGCATAGGCCGCCCCTGCCTTCAGGATCGCAAGTTTTGCCAGGATGGTTTCGAGCGATCGCGGCAGGAGCAGGCCGACGATATCGCCTTTGCAGACGCCGAGCTTCGCGAGTTCCAGGGCGAGGGCGGAGGACCGCCGGTCCAACTCGCTGTAGGTGAGCCGGTTTTCGCCGAATTCCACGGCGACAGCATCGGGTCTTGCGATCGCGTGCGCGGTCACCTGGTCGTGCAGGCTCAGATGCCGATCGTAGCTGTTGACGGTCGAATTCCCCCCTGCAAGGGCCGGAGCGGATGCTCCAATCGCGCCATGCTGCGGGAGTCCGAATTGCCGTTCGCTCATGTTCATTCCAGCACCCTTTTAGGGGCGGCCTGCGCCGGCTGCCGAAAATGCCAGAGAGCCCCCTTCGAAGCGGCACGGTTCGTTAAAAATCAAAGACTTCCGAGAGATTTCTCTATGCCGTGCCTGCGAAGAATTTCACGCGCGATGGAAAAGAAACAGATATTCATCCGGATGAGCATTGCCTGACCGGAAGCTGTACTTGAGGAGGGAGGTAGGCCCTTCGGCGAAGCGGGGTTCCAGGTAGCCTGCGGGCTCGGCTCAAAGCAGTAGCCAGGTGGGCTCTGCTATAGCGAAATCGCTCACGTTCGCGCGAGTGGCTGCTTGTCTCTAGGTGGGTCGGATCTGTGCGACGGCCGTCAATCCGCGCGATAGGCGCGGACATAATCCACATACATGTAAGACGGGCTCGGGGCCTGGTCCTTCGTCGGACCGTCCACCATCGCGAGATTGAGGAGCAGGTAAAGCGGCTGCCGGTGCTCCGCTTGCGTCTCCGTCTTCCACATGAACTTTCGGTCGAAGTAGATGCGGATCCAATCCTGATCCACCTGTACACCGTAAGTATGGAAATCTCCCGGGTCGGCGTCGCCGAAGACCTCGTTGCGTGTGTAGCGCGAGTAGTGATTGCCGTCGCGGTACCAGATATGGACAACGGACGAGTAGCCCTCCGGCTTGTCGCCGTAGAACTCCAGAGCGTCGATCTCGGCGGTGTATTCCGAACGGTCCTTGCCGACCAACCAGAAGGCCGGCCACAGCCCCGGAGCCACGGGAAGGCGTGCTCGCATTTCGAAATAGCCGTATTGCTGGGCAAATCCGTTTCCCTTCGGGTCGACCGAAGCGAGCAGGCCGGATTGCCATTCGCCCTCTGCATCCTTGCGTGCTTCGATGCGGAGAATTCCATCCTTGACGGTGAAGGGAAATCCGTCTTCCGGATTGGCGAAGCGTGCGCCGCCGAAGTCACCCGACCAAGGGGTGTGTGCGATCCAGCGCGTGCCCGGGCCCCAGGCGGAGACGCTGAGCGTATCGAACTCCTCTTCGAAGGAGAGGCTCATCTGGCTGAGATCGAGCTCGTCTTCCTCCGCACTTCTCGCCGGCAAGGCGGCGAGGGCGGCCAACACGAGAACCGGCGCGATCAGCATTGTCGCGCGCGATGCTGCGCGAAACCGACTGCCTGGATCTGGATCGAGAAATCTCCGCACGGGAACCTCCGCCCATCATTATAGCCGGACCGGAGACAGCCAATAGTCCGGCGAAAGCCGCGCTTCGGTCCGTCATAAGACGTAGGATGCGGTGGAACGACTGCAGAGCCGCCCCGTGCTAGCGTCATCGCCGAAAAAAACGGTCGCGGGGGTGGCTGGCATGAAGATCGAACTGATCGGGCTTTTGACCATCGCGCTGGGGATGGCGACCTTCTTCGCGCCCGTGCATCGTGCGTTCTCGATTATGGTCTTTTCCACCCTGTTCGGGGCCGGCGCGGCCTTCAGCCTGCCCGGTTTGGGCGGCGCATCCGTACTCGTGCCCAGCCTTTTCCTCGTCTTTTACGCATTGCGCATGTTCCTTGCCCATGGGGAAGGACCGATCATCGCCTCCCTGGCCCCGCCTCGCGCCGGCTTCTGGCTGCTTCTCTTGACCGCATACGCGGTCGCGAGCGCATTTTTCCTGCCGCGCCTGATGGAAGACGTGACGGAGACCATGACGGTGCAGCGGCTCGCCGGCAGCCGCAGCTCGATCGGGCTCATCCCTTTGACCCCCTCGACCAACAACATCACCCAGGCCTTCTATGCGCTGGGCGGCCTGGCGTGCTTTGCCGTCACCTTCGCCTATCTGCGCATGGCCGGCTCGGCGATGCGCCTGGTCAACGCCATGCTCGTTCTCGCTGCGGCAAATCTCGCCTTCGCGGTGCTCGACGTGGTCACCTATTATGCGGGTGCGGCCGACATTTTCGATTACGTGCGCACGGCCAACTATGCCTTGCTGACCGGGTCCGAAAAGGCAGGTTTCAAGCGTATCTCCGGCACGTTCTCCGAAGCTTCGGCCTTCGCGGGCTACACCTCGGTGCTCTTCGCCTTCCTCGGCAGCCTCTGGCTCGACCGCGTGCGCTCCTTTCTCACCGGCGTTATGGCGACCGTTCTGCTCGCCGCTCTGGTGCTCTCAACGTCCGCCACCGGCATCGCGGCGCTGGCGGCCGTGATCCTGTTCCTGGGCTTGAGATCGGCCGGAAGCTCGATCCGCAAGAGCGCCCTCGGCAGGCCGGCTTTCCTTGCCGGAACCGTCCTTGCCGTACCGCTCGGTACGCTGCTGATCCTGCTCGTCGCGCCCGACCTCGTGGAAAGCATGACGAGCTACCTGAACGAGATCCTCTTTTCCAAGCTCGAAAGCCAGTCCGGCCGCGAGAGGTTCATGTGGAATGCGGTGGCCTACCAGGTGTTCATCGATACGGGAGGGTGGGGAGCGGGCCTCGGAAGCGCCCGGGCGTCGAGCTACCTGCTGGTGCTTCTTTCCAATATCGGCGTGTTGGGCACTGCTCTCTTCGCCATATTCATCGGCTCCATTCTCTTGCCGCGGGCAGGCAGCGAAAACGGCATCGATCTGGATGCAAAGATCGTCAGGGCCTGCAAGGCGGGGATCATTGCCGGCCTTTCCGAAGCCTTCATCTCCGGCACCGTCTACGATCTGGGGCTGCTGTTCTATCTGCTCGCGGGAACAATCGCCGTGCTGCACCGCCGCGTTGCGCAGGAAGCGCGTACGCCCGAGCCTCCGATGACGGAGGCTTCCGGCCTTGCCCCTCTTGGTGGGAGCGGTTCGTGAAGGTCCTCGCGTTCAACGTCAAATACAGTCCAAATCTCGGTGACGGTGTTCTGGCCTCATGCCTGGATCGCGGCCTGAGGCAGGGGGATCCCGACATATCGGTTGAGACGCTGGATCTTGCAGGGCGCAATGATTTCGGCGCGCAGCAGTCGCGGCGGCTTTACGCCCTATCCATGCTGCAAATGCTGCCCAAGGGCATGCGGGCGGCCATGGTCGAACTCGTGCTGAGGCGCAGGCTTCGCAAGCTCAGGGAGCTTTGGTGGCAACGGATCGAGGAAGCCGATGCCGTGGTTATCGGTGGCGGCAACCTCTTTCAGGATGACGACCTCAATTTCCCGTCGAAGATCGCTGCCGTGCTGGAGGGGGTGCAGCGGGCCAGGAAACCCCTTGCAGTCTTTGCCGTTGGCGTCACGCCGCACTGGTCCGCGCGCGCCCGAGAACTCTTCGCCAAGCTGCGCGATTGCAAGGTCGTTCATGTATCCGTCCGCGATCATGGGGCGCGTGAGAACTGGATCGCGCATTTCGGCCAGGTCTTTCCGGTGGAAGTATCCCCTGACCCTGGGCTTCTCGCAGCCAATCTTCTCCCCGGCGCAACGCAGCCCGACAGGGGACCGCCCCTGATCGGCCTTGGCGTCGTTCATCCCCTGGTGCTGCGGCGACATTCGGGGATCGCCCGCACACGGATCCCCTTGAGCCGGGAGGCCGATTACCGTCTCCTCGTGAGGTGGTTTATCGATGCGGGCCTGCGCGTCATGCTCTTTACGAACGGTGCCGAGGAGGACGAACACTTCCTCCAAAGCATTCTCGACGATGGAGGGGCCAGGGCCCATGTGCGTGATGGCTCATTGATTATCACGCCGCGGCCGAGAACACCTGAGGAGCTGGTGGCGAATCTAAGCCGGCCAAGCGTCCTCGTCGCGCACAGGTTGCACGCAAACATCATCGCCTATTCGCTCGGAATCCCTTCCGTCGGTTTGACCTGGGATCAGAAGGTCGACAGCTTCTTCGGCGAAACCGGCCGCATGGAATACCTGATCCGCGATAACGAGGTAGGGCCGACCGGCATAGGCGAAACGGCACTCCGCGCGCTGGAGGCGGGACTGGATCTCTCGGAGCAGGCACGGCAGGTCAGAAAAGCGAGATTCTGCCTCTCCCATCTCGCCGAAAAATTGCGCAGCGCCTCGGATCGGCGGTTATCAAACAACGCCAATTTGTAGCTTTACTGCGCAACGAAAGTATCCATCCAGTCATCGAGATAAAAGATCACAAAATTGATACGCTCACGTTGTTGTGATCGGCTTCAATTCTGAATCCGCTCGTTTGGTAAGCACTGCATACCACTTTAGTTTAATTTTGAAATGTTTATTGGACGGATTTGGTATAAAGTAATTTAACGCGCCATGCATATCCTTATTTGTTGATGAAGGGTATGTTTGTCGTATGGCGGGAGATTTCGGGGACTTTTTAAAGGCTCTCGAGGCGGGGATCTCATCACCGGCGGGCAACCGCCGGATGGAGGGGCGTGGCCCCGGCGTGTGGCGTCGCAATTACGAGACCGGCGAGACGATTGCCAATGGCGACGAGAACAAGCAAGCTTTTATTCTCATCTCTTCCGGTTGGGTCGCGTCAGGCAAGATGCTGACCAATGGCTCGAGGATCGTGCTCGATTTCCTCCTTCCGGGTGATGTCGTGGGAATCGGCGCGACCGAATGGGCGAGAGAAATCATCACAGCTCTGTCACCCGTAACGATTATGGAGGTTCCTGGCGCGCCTCTGGAGACTCTGCTGAAGGCGCCCAAGACTGTTTCGAGTGCTCTTCTGAAGAACATAGCCCGGCGCAACGCCAGAATCGCGGAGCATATGGTCAGTATAGGAAGGCGCGGCGCCGCTGAGCGTACGGCGCATCTGCTGCTGGAACTGGCTTATCGGCTGGAGATCAAAGCGGACAAGGGGCGAGTGCGTTTTCGTTGCCCGCTCACCCAGGCAGATCTGGCCGATGCTTTGGGGTTGACGGCGGTTCACGTGAACCGGGTTCTCAAAGAACTGAGGGAAAGTGGCTTCGCCTCTTTCAGAAACGGCGTGGTGGAAATCCAGGATGTCGGTCGACTCGCCGAGTTTGTAGGTTTTGATGCATCCTATTTAACACTAAGAACTGCGTGACAGAGAATATATTCTTAATCAACTTAGAGTTGTTGTGAATTTTTTATCAAATGGTGAATATTTTGACAAGGGCTTAATCTAGGTTAGTGCGGATTATCCCCAATTATGCAGATACTTTCCTTCGGATGATCAGCCCTGAGTATTTCATCGCGGGTCTCCGGGGGGCCGCTGTAGCAGTGCGGTAGCTGGGACGGGACGATGCTAGCGCACACCAGCTGCACGTGGCTTTCTTTGTACTCACAAGTAAGGGGAGTGTATTGTGGAACTAGAAAATGGCTTTTCGCAGGCGCCAGGCCTAAAATCGGCGCCTACATTGCCAGTCGACTTACAGGCGGGTGGCAGTTTCACGACAGAGGCGGGACTCGGCAGAGGGGCAAGAGAGGATCTCATCCTTTTGATTGACCCGCGCGCGTTGGGCAGGGAATGCCTGGCGCAAAGCTTGCGGACTCAAAGTCCTGAAATGGACATTGTGGCTGTCGGCTCGGCTGACGAGTGGCGCAAGGCGGGAGACGGCAGGGAGCCCTCGGCGGTGCTCTTCATTGTCGGCAGTCGCAAGATCGCCGACTCGGCCGTTCGTACCGAAATACAGGATCTTGCCGAAGCATTCGACGACAGCCCCGTCATCGTGGTTGCCGACTCCGATGACCTCGGACAGATTTTAACCGCGCTCGACTCCGGTGCGCGCGGTTATATTCCCAGCAATGTCGGCGTGAGTGTTGCGGCCGAGGCCATTCATCTGGCGCAGGTCGGCGGCGTCTTCGTGCCGGCAAGCGGCGTGCTTGCCATGCGCGATGTCATCAATTCGACCACCAATCGCGCAGCAGGGCTTGGCAACCTGTTCACCGCGCGTGAAGCAGAGGTGGCCGAGGCGTTGCGGCGCGGAAAGGCCAACAAGATCATCGCCTATGAACTGCAGCTCTGCGAGAGCACGGTGAAAGTGCATATCCGCAACATCATGAAAAAGCTCAATGCGACCAATCGGACAGAGGTGGCCTACAAGATCAGGGAAATGATGTCCTGATCGACGATGATGATCGATGCAGCAAATAAGGACGGCACGCGGGGTAGTTGGGTGGGCGAACCGTCGTCATGATCATCATACCAACATGGGCCTGCCTTGAACGGCGGTCCAGATCGCAGTCAGACTTCTGTCAGTCGCAGAGCGAAATCTTCCAGGGTTCCGCAGCGAAATGCTGCGGAACCCGTTTCAGAAATGGCGGGGTGAATAGTCGCGCGCCGCTACCCCGGTAGGCCAGTGTAATTTTCGGCCAAGCTCTGCCGGGCGATCCGGGACGAGGCAAGATAATCGAAATCCGCGCGCTGGATGCGTCTTCCAAAGAGACCTGTCTCCGGAAAGGTGTGCAGGAGCGAAGTCATCCACCAGGAAAAGCGCTCCGTCTTCCATGTCCGCGCGAGCACACGCGGCGAATAGGCATCGATGCCGGCATCCGATCGCTCGGCGTAGTGTTCCCTCAACGCCTCGGCAAGAATCTTCACGTCGTGAAGCGCCATATTGAGACCCTTCGCGCCCGTCGGCGGCACGATGTGAGCCGCATCGCCAGCCAGGAACAGCCGGCCGAAACGCAGCGGCTCCGCCACAAAGCTTCGCAAGGGCGCGATGGACTTTTCGATGCTCTTGCCCGTCTGCAGCCGTTCCGCCACGTCCGGGTTGAGTCGGGCGCGCAATTCGTCCCAGAACCGGTCGTCGGACCAATCCTCAACCTTCTCGTCGCTTTCGACCTGAACGTAGTAGCGGCTTCTTGTGTGCGAGCGCATTGAGCAGAGCGCAAAGCCGCGCTCGTGATGCGCGTAGATGAGCTCGTCTGCCACGGGGGGCTTATCCACGAGCACCCCTAACCATCCAAAGCGGTAGATGCGCTCGAAGCTCTGGATCGCGCGTTCAGGAACGCTCGCGCGCGAGATGCCGTGGGAACCATCGCAGCCAGCGATGAAATCGCAGCTGATCTCGTGCTGAACGCCGTCCTTGCGATAGCGCACCTTGGGCGAGGGGCCGTCGAAATCGTGGAGGCTTACGTCTTCCGCATCATAGATGGTTGTTGCGCCCGAAGCCGCACGCGCGTCCATCAGGTCACGCGTCACTTCGGTCTGGCCATAGATCATGACCTTGCGGCCGATCAGGTCCTGGAAGTCGATGCGCAACATGTCGCCGTCGAAGGAAAGTTCCACACCATCGTGCGGAATTCCTTCCTGTTCCATGCGTGCGCCGACGCCGATCTCCTTCAAAAGGTCGACAGAACTTTGCTCGAGCACGCCGGCGCGAATGCGGCCCAGTACATACTCGGCGCTGCGCCGCTCGATGATGACCGCGTCGATCCCCGCGCGCTCAAGAAGCCGCCCGAGAGTGAGCCCCGCAGGGCCGGCACCGATTATCGCAACCTGCACACGCATTTAGAGCCTTTCATGGCTGGATTGAAGCATTCTGCCGGAGACGGTTTGGCTCAAGGTCAAGGGATTTGGCGAAGGCCGTATCGGGCATACGGTCGAGCCAAAGCCCGCTGGAATTGGGCCAAACCGGCCCGGCCCTCCGGGTTTCCGTCCGGCGGACGCCCGCTTTGTCGGCCGGCTTGCCCGATGTCCCGCATCGCGCTGCGCCGCCCTCCGCGTGGATCGTCTCGCCGGACGAGAAACAGAATGATTCAATCCAGCCATGAAAGGCTCTAACCAAACCCATTTTCCTGTTGCTCCCAAGGTTGAACCGCCGGGTGCGAAATGCCAATGGACAGAGCAGCCAAAGACTTGGACAATAGGAACATGGCTTCGATACCGATCTATGCCCTCTACGGAGAGGATGAATACCCAGACCATGCCGACTGGCTGCACTGGGAGACGATCACGTCGCGAAGCCGCCTGCACGGTTTCCGCATTGCGCCGCACCGTCACGAGCAATTCTTCCAAATCCTCTTCCTGCGGCAGGGCCGCGCCCGCGCCTCCGTCGATGGCGAAAATCTCGATCTCGGTCCCGTATCGGTGGTTGCGGTCCCGGCCCTGTCGGTCCACGGCTTCGTTTTCAGCGAGGATGTGGACGGGGTGGTGCTCACCTTTTTTGAGCGGGATATTCGCAGCCTTGCGGCCGAAATCCCGCAAATGGAGGAGCGGTTGCTGCGTCCGTTTATCGTCCAGGCGAGCGAAGACGATTCGGGCGAATTGCACAATACGATCCGCGGCCTGATCCTCGAAGCCGACAGCCGGGCACCGGGAAGGGCGGCTGCGATCCGGGCGCGGATAGCGCTTCTCCTTGTCTCGCTCCTGCGGCTCGGGACGGCGCCGGCTCGCGATGATCAGCGCCAGCCGGCGCGGGCGGCGCAGCTTGCGCGCGCCTTCCTGGCGCAGGTGGAACGGGAATATCGCGAGACGAGGGCCGTTCCGCACTATGCCCGTGCCCTCGGGATCACGCCCACCCATCTCAACCGTGTCTGCCGGCAGGTTCTCGGACGCTCGGCGCTTTCCGTCATCGAGCGCCGCATCGTGCTGGAGGCAAAGCGCTATCTTCAGTTCTCGACATTGAGCGTGAAGGAGATCGGCATCATCCTCGGCTACTCCGACCCCGCATATTTCTCGCGCTTCTTCCAGCGCATGACCGGCTGCGCACCCAGTCGTTTCCGTTCACCGGCGACGGCGCGTGAGAACCTTTTGCCGGGCAAGCCGTTGGAACATGCATGAGCAGGATCATTGAGCCGCAAAGAGTCCTCCTGGAGGAGGATCCGGATATTCCGAACAATCCGGACCTGCCCGTTCTTGTCTATCCGCAGGTGCTGGGCGACGACGTCGCCGACAAGGCGAGCGCCTTCGAGCGGCATTTTGCCGAAAATGGCTGGGGTGGAACCTGGCGGAACGGCATCTTCGGCTATCATCATTTCCACCCGGATGCCCACGAAGCCCTGGGGATCGCGCGTGGCTCGGTCGAGGTGCAGCTCGGCGGCGAAAGTGGCAGGCGCTTCCAGCTCAAGGCCGGCGATCTTGTCGTGCTGCCGGCCGGTACAGGTCACAAGAACCTGTCCGCGAGCGACGATCTGTTGGTGGTCGGGGCCTATCCGCCCGGGCAGGAAGATTACACGATTTGCCGCAGCAAGGCGGAGGTCAAGTCCATGCCCGAGCTACCGCGCCCGCAGAGCGATCCGTTCTACGGCAGGGAAGGCCCGCTCGTGCGGGCCTGGTGATCCGGATACCTGACCGGGGAGGGCGGACTCTTCCCCCTCAGCTATACCACGGCCCCTGGACCACCTTGATTTCGCCGCCTGCTTCCGCGACCTTGGTGGCGAAGGCCTCCGGATCGCTTCCCCGGTAATGGTAGGGGTAGACCACTTTGGGTGCGAACTCGGCGACGGCAGAGGCGGCCTGATCGACATCCATCGTGTAGGGCAGGTTCATCGGCACGAAGGCAATGTCGATGCCGGTGAGCGCGCGCATTTCAGGAATGTCTTCCGTATCGCCGGCAATGTAGACCCGGCGCCCGTCGACGCTGAGGATGTAGCCGTTGTCCCGGCCTTTCGGATGGTACTGCAGCCTGTCCTGGGTGGTGTTGTAGGCCGGGATTGCCTCGATCCCGATCTCCCCGACCGTGGTGTTTTCGCCATTGCCGATGGAGGTCGCCTTGGCCTTCAGCGCATCCGGCAGCTTGTCGAAGACCGAAGGATTGGTGATGAGACGAGTTTGCTCGCCGGCGAGGGCGGTGAGAGTGTCCGGCTCGAAATGGTCGCCATGCTCGTGGGTGACCAGGATCAGGTCTGCCGGCGGGTGGCCTTCAAAGGCCGCAGCGCCCCCGACAGGATCGGCATAGATCACCAGGCCCGGCACGGTCATCACGAAAGAGGCATGCGCGATCGGCGATATGGTGATCTTCCCGCTGTCGCTGTCGTAGCTGTCGCCCTGGCTTTCCTGCGCCCGGGCGGAGAAGGGCATGATGATCGTTGCTCCGAGCGCGGCCAGGCCGGTCGCGCCGAATTGCAGGGTCTTCCGTCTTGTGATGATCATCGTCTCCTCCTTTGTGCGTTCCCGTTCCGGGCAATCCAACAGCCCTGAACGACAGGGAAATTAAGCCAGCGTGTTGCCGGATCAAAGTAACGGAAAAGTGAAAGGCGGGCGGCATCCCGACGGGGCGGTTGACGGAGCGGCGGCAGGTCCCTAGTTAAGCGGGGTCCACTGAACAGGAGGCGAGAGAGCAATGCGGTTCCAGATGAATTTCGCCCTTAACGATCTTCATCATCCGGAATCCGCTTATGCCCGCTTCTATTGTTCTCAAGGATATTTCCTGGTCCACGCCTGACGGCACCGCCCTTTTCGACAGCCTCGATCTCTCGTTCGGCATAGGCCGAACGGGTTTGGTCGGCCGCAATGGCGTCGGCAAATCCACTCTCCTCAAGATCATTGCAGGCGAGCTGTCTCCCTCCAGGGGGACGGTCTCGACGAACGGCCGGATAGCCGTGCTCCGCCAGGACGTGCAGGTGGGCGAGCACGACACGCTCGCCGACGCCTTCGGCATCGCGGAGGCGCTGGCGCTGCTCGACAGGATCGAGGCGGGCGATGCTACGGCCGAGGAGATTGCCGATGCGGATTGGACCTTGCTTTCCCGCATTCAGGATTGTCTTGCCTCGGTGGGTCTTCCGGCGCTTTCGCCCGATCTTCCGCTCCGAGAGCTGAGCGGCGGCCAGAGAACGCGCGTGGCACTCGCCAGCGTCCTCTTCCGTGAACCGGACATGATCCTGCTCGACGAGCCCACCAACAATCTCGACCGCGAAGGCAGGGCAGCGCTGATCCAGCTCCTTGCCAGATGGCGGCGCGGCGCGATCGTGGTGAGCCATGATCGCGAGCTGCTCGACCATATGGACGAGATCGTCGAGCTGACGACGATCGGCGCCAGGACCTATGGCGGGAACTGGAGCCATTACCGGGAGCAGAAGACGATGGAGCTCGACGCGGTGCAGCACCGGCTCGAAACGGCGGAACGCAAGGTAGAGGAGGTGGATCGCCGCCTGCAGGTTTCGGCCGAGCGCAAGGCGAGAAGGGACGCCGCCGGAAGACGCAAGCGAGCGAAGGGCGATATGCCGAAGATCATGCTGGACGCCATGAAGGAGGGGGCGGAAGGCACGGCCGGCGCTCATGCAAAGCTCGCGAGCCGGATGCGGCAGTCGGCCGCCGCCGATGCAGAGGAAGCACGCGCCCAGATCGAAAAACTCAAGGAATTGTCGGTGAGCCTCCAGCCGACAGGTCTTTCTAGGGGAAAGACGGTCGCCGAGGCTGACGGCCTTTCCGGCGGCTATAACGGGGCCGCTGTCGTGCGGGACTTCAGCTTCACCCTTGTCGGGCCGGAGCGCGTGGCGCTGACCGGTCCGAACGGGTCCGGCAAGACGACGCTCTTGCGCCTCCTGACCGGCGAGCTTCAACCCAGCGCAGGGGAAGCCCGCATCCATGTGCGGCACGCCGTCCTCGACCAGACCATGAGCCTGCTCGATCCCGAATTATCGGTCCGGGACAATTTCCTGAGGCTCAACCCGGAAGCGGACGAGAATGCGTGCCGGGCGGCGCTGGCGCGCTTTCTGTTCAGGGCGGATGCCGCGCTGAAGCTGGTGAAGACGCTGAGCGGCGGGCAGGTGCTGAGAGCGGGGCTGGCCTCCGTCCTCGGCGGCCGGCAGCCGCCTCAGCTTCTCCTTCTGGACGAGCCGACAAACCATCTCGATCTCGATTCCATCCAGGCATTGGAAGCCGGGTTGTCGGCCTATGACGGCGCGCTCATCGTCGTCAGCCATGATATCGCGTTCCTGGAAGCACTCCGGATCGATCGATGGATCGAGCTCGGCGGCACGGAAGGCTAGACCGCGGGAGAGGAGCCCTGCTGCAGAACGACGACGCGGGAGCCGGTCGGCACACGGTCGTAAAGGTCGATGATATCCTGGTTGAGGAGGCGGATGCAGCCGCTTGAGACCGCGCGCCCAATGGACCAGTCCTCCGTCGTGCCGTGAATACGGAACAACGTGTCGACGCCGTTCTGGAAGAGATAAAGCGCCCGCGGGCCCAAGGGATTGCGCACACCTGGTTCCATTCCCCCGGCGAGCGGACCGTAGCGTTCAGGCTCACGCTCGATCATGGAGCGCGTCGGCGTCCAGCGCGGCCACTTGCGCTTGTAGCCGATGACAGCCCGCCCCTCGAAGGCCAAACCTTCCTTTCCGACGCCGATGCCATAGCGCAGCGCCCGCCCGTTCTCGCGCACCAGATAGAGGAACCGCGCCTGCGTATCGATGACGATCGTACCGGGCGGTTCCGTCGTGTCATAGGCCACTTCCTGGCGGAGGAATTTCGGGTCGACCTTGGTCAGGTCCGCGGCATCGATGGGAAAGGGCTCATCATTAATGGGGCCGTACATCTCATAATAATACGCTGAAATTGCTGGCCGCGGCGCGGGCTGCGGCTGCTGCGCGGTCGTTGCGCAGCCTGCGAGGGCGGAAGCTGCTGAAAGAAGGAATACGCGGCGGGACATAACGGGCAACGTGTCGGACTCCTATTATGCATTTGAAAACGGCATTGATCTCCAACGAGCTTGTGGCGAGATTGGAGCCATCGCCTTCTCACGCGAACATCCTTTTGGAAGTGTTGCAGGCCTGCCACTCCTCTGCCTGCAGCGCGACCTAAAGGCTGCGCTGGGTCACCAATGAAGCTAAGCTTGATCGTTCCCGCCGATTCTTCAGCTTCGCGCTTGTGAATTGACGGGAAAAACTTCTTCACATATATGAAATTGCATGTTGATGAGAGATAAGCCTTCAGCTTCGGTCAAGTCCGCCGCCAGGGCCATGGACATTGTCGAGCAGGTGTCGCGCCAGGGCGCGGCCTCCGCGCGTGAAATCAGCCGCGCAACAGGAATTCCCGAGAGCAGCCTCTCCTATCTGCTGACGACGCTCGTCAGCCGCGACTGGCTGTCGCCCGCCTCCGACCGCACTTACAGCATCGGTCCCGCCCTCTCGCGCCTTGCGGTGGGAAATCCGCCGGACATCACGCAGCGCAGGCTTGCGATGATGCGCGCGATTGCCCGTGCCACCGCCGAGACCGCATCGCTGTTCATCCGCCGCGGCAGCGATGTGGAGGTGCTTGACGTGGAAGCGTCCAGCCACGCCCTGCGTTTCACGCCGCAGAAGGGCATGCGCGTCCCGCTCCATAGCTTCGCGTCGGGAAAGGCGCTGCTGGCGGCGCTCCCGCAAGACCTCCTGGAGGAGTATCTCGCGACCGTGCCCCGCGCGCGCTTCACGCCCTACACGCTTGTCGATGAGCAGAGCCTGCGGGACGATCTGAAGCGGACCAGGGATCGTGGTTACGCGCTTTCCCGTGAGGAGCATACGATCGGCGTGATGGGCATCGGCGTCGCGCTCGACAGCCAGCACAGCCTCAGCGTCGGTATACCTTCGCCCCGGTTCGATCATATGACGGAGCGCAGGATTTCGGACGAGATCAAGCGCGTTCTCGAGCAGATGGGCGCCACCGCCTGAGCGGTCACACGACTGGTTCTTTCGGCGCGGCTTGACAGCGGCGTTCGTCCTATGCTTCATGAATGTGTAATTTCACATGAATGAAGCCGGGGAGGACGGCCATGTCGAAACGCAGCCTTGAAGATCTGCTTCGGGAGAGCGGCAATCCTGTCGATCTCCTTCGCAATCAGAAGACCGGTCCAAACGTCTATCCTGGCGTTCCGGCTGAATTCACGAACTGGCGCGACGAGCAGGCTGCCTGGCAGAATACATGCGTGCTTTTCAACCAGTCCTATCATATGGCGGATCTCGCCGTTGAGGGACCGGACGCGCTGAAGCTTCTGTCGCATCTCGGCATCAACAGCTTCGCCAATTTCACCGTCGACAAGGCCAAGCAGTTCGTCCCGTGCTCGTATGACGGGTATGTGATCGGCGATGTGATCCTGTTCTATCTCGCCGAGAACAGCTTCAATCTGGTCGGCCGCATTCCGGTGCTGAACTGGGTCCGCTTCCATGCGGAGACGGGCGGCTACAATGTCAGGGTCGAGCTTGACGAGCGCTCCGCCGCCCGGCCCGATCCGTTCAACCGGAAGACCTACCGCTTCCAGATCCAGGGCCCGAACGCGGTCAAGGTTGTCGAGAAGGTGATGGGCAAGCCCGCGCCCGAGCTCAAATTCTTCAACATGACCACCATCGAGATCGCCGGCAAGAAGGTGCGGGCGCTGCGCCACGGCATGGCCGGCCAGCCGGGCTATGAATTGTTCGGCCCCTGGGCGGAAGGGGAGGCGGTGCGCGAGGCCATCGTCAAGGCCGGCGAGGAATTCGGCCTTCTGCAGGTGGGGGGCCGCGCCTATTCGTCCAACACGCTGGAATCCGGCTGGATCCCTTCGCCGCTTCCGGCTGTTTACACCGGCGAGAAGATGAACGCTTATCGCCAGTGGCTGACGGAAGACAGCTATGAAGCCAAGGCCTCGATCGGCGGCAGCTTCGCCTCCGACAACATCGAGGATTACTATCTTACGCCGTGGGATTTGGGTTACGGCCACGTGCTGAAGTTCGATCATGACTTCATCGGCCGCCAGGCGCTTGAGGAGAGGGCCAGGCAGCCGCACCGCAAGAAGGTAACGCTGGCTCTGGAGAACGAGGATGTGATCCGCGTCTTCGCCTCGCAGCTCGAGAAGGGCGACGGCCGCGGCAAGTTCATGGAATTCCCGTCAGCCGTCTATTCCATGCATCCCTACGACAAGGTGATCATCGGCAGCGGCAAGACGGTGGGTATCTCAACCTGGGTGGGCTACAGCTCCAACGAGCGCAAGATGCTCACGCTTGCGATCCTCGATGAGGAATACGCGCAGCCCGGCCAGGAAGTCATCTTCGTTTGGGGTGAGGAAGGCGGCGGTACGGGAAAGCCCACCGTCGAGCCTCACAAGCAGATGGAAATCCGCGCCATCGTCAGTCCGGTCCCCTATGTGGAGACAGTTCGCAAAACCTATGTGGAAGGCGGATGGCGCGCCCATGGCGGGGCGGCCTGAGGGGAAGGTCGGTCCTCAATAGGGACAGATACCAGCGGTTGGCGAAGGAGCGTCCGCCGCGTGGGGCAGCATTGTGCCGCCACCGCATTCAGGCGCTGTGGCGAGCGTGGAAGCATTGAGCCAACGGAAGGAAGTTCGCGAATGGCCTTGGTCACGCAAGAAAGCATGAAAGTTGGGGAAGATTCCGCGCGCGCCTTGCGCGAGCGGATGCGTGATCTTCTGCGTGGATACTCCATCGAGATCACCGCAAAGGACGTCAGGAGCTTGAGCGAAGCGGCTCCGCTTATTCCTAAGGGCACGTCAATCTCCGTGACGTTCCTGCCGGGCGAGGACGTCGATGCGCGAGTCGCCGCCGCCGGTGCTGCGAAACGTTCGGGCTTCAGCCCTGTCTCTCACATCTCCGCGCGTCGGCTGAAATCGACCGGGGAACTGGAAGATTTCCTCTCACGCCTCCATCAGCAGGGTGTGGACCGGGCTTTCGTGGTCGCGGGCGATCCCGCGCGGCCGGAAGGTCCCTACGAGGATGCGCTTGCCATCATCAAATCCGGCCTGCTTGCAAAGCACGGAATCTCACGGGTCGGCATCTCCGGCTATCCCGAGGGGCATCCGCAGATTTCCGAGGAGAAGCTCTGGCGTGCCCTGAAGGACAAACATGCCGTCCTGAAGTCCCTCGGGCAGGAATGCGAGATCACGACCCAGTTCGGCTTCGATGCGGAACCGGTGCTCGCGTGGCTGGAGCGCGTGCGGGCCGAGGGGATCCACTCCAAGGTTCGCGTCGGCATTGCCGGTCCGGCAAGCGTGAAGACGCTCCTTCGTTTCGCGGCGCGCTGCGGTGTCGGCGCTTCGGCGAAGGTCATGGCCAAGTACGGCGTCTCCATCACCAAGCTCCTCAACACCGCCGGGCCCGACCGGATCATCGAGGAGTTCGCAGCCGGCCTCAATCCGCGCCTCCATGGCGAGGTCGCGCTTCACTTCTATCCGTTCGGCGGCGTGAAGAACACGGCCGGTTGGGTGGCCGATTTCGCCGGGCTTGAACTGGTAGCGTGACGGAAGTGCAGTCTTCGAGGGCGGCGCGTACTTGCGCGCGCGGATGCGTATCATCTGGACGATCGCTTGCTGCTCAACGGCGGCCAGACGATCGTATTTTCCGGAATAGCGCTGCTTGCGCCCGGCTCATCTTTGCCGATACTCCGGTCCGCTGCGGTCGGGAGGCTGACCGTCTGGGCAAATAGGGAGAGTCGGGCATGCATGTTGCTTTCATAGGTTTTGGCGAGGCCGCACGCGCGTTTGCGAAAACGCTCAAGGAGGCCCAACCGGGGCTCGGCATTTCCGCTTACGACATTCTTCTGGGAACGGGGGACGATCTTTCCATAAGAGAGGCGGCGGAGAAGACAGGCGTGACTCTCGCCGAAACGCCGGAAGGCGCGGTGAGGGGAGCCGATTGGGTGTTTGCCGCGGTCACGGCAGCTTCCAGCCTCGATGCCGGGCGTTCCGTCGCCGCGGCGCTCCGGCCCGGCCAGATCTATTTCGACATCAATTCCGTCTCCGCCGGCGTGAAGCAACGGACGGCCGCCCTTCTGCAGCCATCAGGTGCCGTCTATGTCGACATGGCCGTCATGTCTGCCGTGCACCCACGCGGACATAAGACTCCGGTGCTTGTGGCAGGGGCCATCGACACAGCCCTGATCGGACAGTTCGAGGAATTCGGTTTCGACTTCGAGCTGGTCGGGCGGGAGCCGGGATTGGCCGCGACCATCAAGATGGTGCGCAGTCTCTTCGTCAAAGGGCTCGAAGCCATCAGCGTGCAGATGGCGATGGCGGCGCATCGGGCGGGCTGCCTCGACCGCGTAAAGGCTTCGCTCGCCCGGACTTTCCCTGAGTTCGAATGGGATCGCTTTCTCTCCTACCAGTTCGAACGGGTGGGGACTCATGGCGTGCGCCGGGCGGCGGAGATGCGCGAATCGGCGGTCGCGATGGGCGAACTCGGATTTCCCGAAGGTCGTGCGCTGGCGGCCGCCATTGCCGAACTGCAGGGGAGCATTGGAAGCCTCGGCCTCAAGCTCGGGGACGTCACCGATCCGGCTGATGCCGCCGGGCAGGTTTCCGAAGCGTTGCGGCAGAGGCCATGATGCCGGCTTGAATGCAATCAGGCGAACAAACAAAATATATATAAAGGCTTAGCCCGGCCGAACCAGGGCGGACTGTAGCATGCGCTTATGTCCAGGGCTGACTTTGAATTGGTTTCGGAAGCCGCCTGTGGCTAACGGTCTTCCGGGCCGGATAGAGAGAGACAATCGTTCCAGCCGCAGTGGATCGATCCATTGATGAAATAGGAGGAGATCATGGCCGAGCCATGCTTCGATGTAGCCCATCTGGGCCATGTGGAGGTGCTGACGAACAAGTTCGAGGAGAGCCTCAACTTCTTCGTCAACGTCTACGGCATGACGGAGAGCGGGCGGGACGAAAACTCCGTCTATCTTCGCGGCTGGGACGATTACGAGTACCACACGCTGAAGCTCACCCGCTCCGACACCACGGGCATGGGCCACGTGGGCTACCGCACCTCCTCGCCCGAGGCGCTGGAACGCCGCGTCGCGGTGATCGAGAAGATGGGGCTGGGGATCGGCTGGGTGGATGGCGATCTCGGCCATGGCCGCGCCTATCGCTTCAAGAGCCCGGACGGCCACATCTTCGAACTCTATTTTGACACCAATCTCTATGTCGCGCCGCCTGAAGAGCGGCCGGCGCTGAAGAATGTCGCGCAGCGCTTCCACGGGCGCGGCGTCTGCGTGCGCCGCATCGATCACGTCAACCTGCTCGCAAAGGACGTGTCGCAGATCCGCGATTTCATGCTGCAAGCGCTCGGCAGCCGCGTGACCGAGCAGGTCGTGCTCGACAATGGCCGTCTTGCCGGATGCTGGTTCACCGTCAACAACAAGAGCTACGACCTCGCCTGCACCGAAGACCATTACGGCGCTTCAGGCCGCTTCCACCATTTCACCTATGCGGTCGACAGCCGCGATGATGTGCTGCGCGCCGCCGACATCTATCTGGAAAACGGTGTCTTCATCGAATCCGGTCCGCACAAGCACGCGATCCAGCAGACCTTTTTCCTTTATGCCTATGAGCCGGCCGGCAACCGCGTCGAAGTGGCCAATGCCGGCGCGCGGCTGATCCTGCGGCCCGACTGGCAGCCCATCACCTGGACGGAGGCCGAGCGGAAGAAGGGGCAGGCCTGGGGCATGAAGACGATCGAGACGTTCCACACGCACGGCACCCCGCCGGTCGACCCGGCGCAGAAATCCTGAGGAGGAGAAGCGGCATGAGCAACAAGACGGCATTGGTCATCAGCGCCCATTCGGCGGATTTCGTGTGGCGCTGCGGCGGCGCCATCGCCCTTCATCAGAGGAAGGGATACGACATCACCGTGGTCTGCCTTTCCTTTGGCGAGCGCGGGGAGAGCGCCAAACTCTGGAAAAGCCCCGGCGCCACCCTCGAAGGCGTCAAGGCGGCCCGCCGCGAAGAGGCCGAGGGCGCGGCCAAGGCGCTCGGCGTCCACGACATCCAGTTCTTCGATCTGGGCGATTATCCGCTGGAGATGGACCGCGAGGCGAAATACCGGTTGGTCGACGTCATCCGCAAGGTGCAGCCCACCTTCATGCTCTCGCATTCGCTGGAGGATCCCTACAACACCGACCATCCCTATGCGACCAGGATGGCGCTCGAGTGCCGCATGATCGCGCAGGCCTGGGGGCACAATCCGGGCGAGAAGATCCTCGGCGCCCCGCAGCTTTATCTTTATGAGCCGCACCAGACGGAGCAGTGCAACTGGAAGCTCGACACCATTCTCGACATCACGGAAGTCTGGGACCAGAAGCGCGCGGCGATCGAATGCATGGAGGGCCAGCAGCACCTCTGGGAATACTACACCAATGTCGCCGAGAACCGGGCCAACCAGTTCCGCCGCAATTCCGGCGGTCAGGCTGGCGGCCGCGAGGCGAAATACGCGGAGGCATTCCAATCGATCTTCCCGCGCACCGTGGATGAGCTCTGATGGGCGTCGTCGTCCAGAATATTCAGCGCGCCGATGCAGGCGTGATCGCCGGGTTGGCCGAGTGCGGCGTGGCGACCGTCCACGAGGCGCAGGAGCGCACCGGGCTGCTCGGCTCCTATATGCGGCCGATCTATTCCGGCGCGCGGATCGCCGGCTCAGCGGTCACCATCTCCGCGCCGCCCGGCGACAACTGGATGATGCATGTGGCGATCGAGCAGATCAAGGAGGGTGACGTGCTCGTGCTGGCGCCCACCTCGCCGTCGGACGCCGGCTACTTCGGCGATCTCCTCGCCACATCGGCCCTCGCCCGGGGCTGCAAGGGGCTCGTCATCGATGCCGGCGTGCGCGATGTCGCCGATCTCACCAGGATGGGCTTTCCCGTCTGGTCGCACCATGTGTCGGCGCAGGGAACGGTCAAGGAGACGCTCGGCTCCGTCAACGTGCCGGTCGTCTGCGCGGGCGCACTCGTCAATCCGGGTGACGTGATCGTCGCCGACGACGACGGCGTGTGCGTCGTCCCGCGCGAGAAGGCTGCCGAGGTGCTCAAGGCGGCCGAGGCGCGCGTCGCCAATGAGGAGGCCAAGCGCAAGCGGCTCGCGGCGGGCGAGCTCGGCCTCGACATCTACGGCATGCGCGAGCGGCTGAAGGAGAAGGGCCTGAAATATGTCTGACGGTATCCGCGCCATGTGGATGCGGGGAGGGACCTCCAAGGGAGGGTATTTCCTCGCTTCGGATCTACCGCAGGACCATGAGGAGCGCGACGCGCTCCTTTTGCGCATCATGGGCTCGCCGGACCCGCGCCAGATCGATGGGCTCGGCGGGGCCAACCCGCTCACCTCCAAGGTCGCCGTGGTAAAGCCCTCCGACCGGGAGGGCGTCGATGTGGATTACCTTTTCCTGCAGGTCTTCGTCGACCAGGCGATCGTGACGGATTCGCAGAACTGCGGCAACATTCTCGCGGGCGTCGGCCCCTTCGCCATTGAGCGCGGGCTGGTGCCGGTGAGGGGAGAGAAGACCGACGTCCGCATCTTCATGGAGAACACCAGCCAGATCGCCGTGGCGACGGTGGAAACACCCGGCGGCAAGGTTGATTACGCCGGAGATGCGCGGATCGACGGCGTGCCCGGCACTGCGGCGCCCATCCCGATCGTTTTCCAGGACACCGCTGGCTCGTCCTGCGGGGCGCTGCTGCCGACCGGAAGGGCCGTGGACGTGATCGACGGCGTAGGCGTGACGCTGATCGACAACGGCATGCCCTGCGTGATCCTCGACGCGGCCGATTTCGGGATCTCCGGCCAGGAGACGCCGAAGGAACTGGAGGCGAACGTGGAACTGAAGGCGCGGCTCGAATCCATCCGCCTCAAGGCCGGGCCGATGATGAACCTAGGCGATGTGAAGGAAAAATCCGTGCCGAAGATGACGCTTGTCAGCCCGGCGCGTGACGGAGGTGTCATATCCACCCGCAGCCTGATCCCGCACCGCGTCCACGACGCGATCGGCGTCCTGGGCGCGGTAACGGTGGCCACCGCCTGCCTGTTGCCGGAAGGCCCGGCGGCGAAATACGCTAAAATCCCCGAGGGTCGCACCAAGTCCATGTCCGTCGAGCACCCGACCGGTGAGTTCACGGTCATCGCCACCCTCGATGAGAATGGCGAGGTGCAATCTGCCGGCGTTCTGCGGACGGCGCGGAAACTGGCGGACGGCGTCGTCTTTCCGTAGGAATGGCGGAGCCAGGATGAGCAGGGCGCTTCCGGATCGTTCGCTCTCCGGATTAGAAGGCAGTATGCCGCCTTATCCGAACCTGCGCCATGTCCGGCTCTTCGACGCCGCCGTCGACCGTGCCTCCCTGTCCTGCGCCGCGGAAGCCGTGCACATCTCGCAGCCCGCCGCGTCACAGGCCCTTTCGAAGCTGGAGGCCTTTTTCGGGGGACTGCTCCTCCACAGGCAGGGCGCCCGGGTCTCGCCCACGGAACGCGGCCTCGTCGTCGCGCGCCGGGCGCGCCGCAGCCTGGAGTTCCTGCATCTTGCGAGCGCCAATCTGGCGCGCCATTCCGCCATCGGGAAGGGGCTGGCAATGAACCTCCTGGAGGTTCATGCCACCATCACGCAGCTTCGCGCGCTCTCCGCCTTCGCCGACACGGGCACGTTCCAAGGGGCTGCGCGGCTGCTGGGTCAGGCGGAGCCTTCGGTCCAGCGCGCCGCGCGCCAGCTCGAGCGCATGGTGAGCGTACCGCTCTTCGACAGCGCGCAACGCGGCCTTCGCCTGACGCCTGCCGGCTCCATGCTTGCGAGCCACGCACATCTCATCTTGCGGGAACTCGACAGTGCCCGCGAGGAGGTGCGCGAGATGGAGGGAACCTTCGACGGGCGGATCATCATCGGCACGTTGCCCCTCGTGCGGACGAAGATCATCCCGGCCGCCATTGCCAAGCTTTCGAGCCGCCGCCCCCAGGCGAGCTTCGAAATCCTCGACGGGGATTATGAAAGCCTTCTCGCAGCTCTCATGGTCGGCAAGATCGACCTTCTGGTGGGGGCGCTTCGGCGCCGGAACCTGGACAACAGGCTGGTGGAGGAAACGCTCTTCAGCGACGGGCTGTCCATCATAGCGAGGGCGGACCATCCCCTCAGGCAAAAGCAGCGCGTGACGTATCGGGATTTGGCGCGCTATCCCTGGGTGTTGCCGCGACAGGGCACACCGGCCCGCGCCATCTTCAATGCATTTGCGGAGCGCTTCCCGGAAGAAAGTTCCGCGAGCGGCATCATCGAGACCGGTTCTCTCGTCGCCGTTCGTGGCATCCTCCTGCAGACAGAACGCCTTACGATCCTCTCGCGGCAGCAGATCGAGTATGACGAGAAGGCGGGCTTGCTAGGCGTGGTCCCCTTCGATCTGCCGCATTCGGACCGGCCGATCGGAATGGCGCGGCGGAGCAATTGGGAGCCGACGATCCTCCAGCGTGACTTCATAGCGGCCCTTCAGGAGGCGGTGGCCGAGAGAGAGGATCACGCACCCGGAACTTAGCGATAGGGCATGATTATTGAGCCTGGTGCGGCGGCATGACCATCGTCGGTCACCCCTCACTTGCGATTTCTAACACTTAGCCTTCGCTGCGCTCCAGCTAAGATGTTGAAATCGCTTTCTCTCCCGCAAGGGGAGAGATAACGCGCGCTGCACTGTCGTCTTTGCAATCACTCACGTTGGCGACTGGCGGAAAGACCGGTGTCGGCGTTATCTCTCCCCTTGCGGGAGAGAAAGCGTTTTCCTGCATTTGCGAGTGGGCTTGTCCTCGAGCAAGTGCTTGGAAAACGCAAGTGAGGGGTAAACGCCCTTGGAATACACTCTGGAGGTGCCTTCAGCCCTCTGTCGAAAAGCCGTAGATCTCCTTCGCCCGCTCCGGCGTCAGATAACCGTTGCGGATGTCGCGCAGGATCGCTTCCCTGGGGCGCTCCTTCGGGTCGCCATAGCCGCCGCCCACGCCGGTCACCACATGCACCACGTCGCCACGGCTGAGCGGCACGTTGGTGGCGAAGGCGTAGCGCTCGGGCTCCTTACCCGGGCGCAGCACCTCGACATAGTTGGGCGAGCCGTCGAGGCCGCCCTGCTGGCCCCATGGCGGGATGCGCGAGCGGGTGTAGCCCACGGAAAGGAAATTGTCGTCGGCGCGGACGCGGTAGCGCAGCGAAATGCCCTTGCCGCCGCGCCAGCGGCCTTCGCCGCCCGGCTCGGGGTTGAGCGTCAGTTCCTCGACGTCGAGGCCGTAGCGCGCCTCCGCCACTTCCGCCGGGCAATTGAAGGTGTCGCCGTGGAAGCCGGAGAAGATGGCGCTGTTGCCGTCGCGTCCCTTCTTGGCACCCCAGCCGCCGAGCTGTGGCTCCACGATCGTGTAGTGCCGCCCGGTGTCGGCGTGCTTGCCGCCGATATTGGTGCCGCAGATCGAGGCGAAATTGCCGGCCGGCAGCACTCCCGGGAAATGATGGGCGAGGCAGCGCAGGATCAAATCGAAGAGGCGGATCTCGACCTCGGAATAATAGCCGAGAGCGCCCGGCTCCTCGACGTGGAAGATGGTGCCCGGCTTGGTCAAAATCTTCAGCGGGCGGAAGAAGCCGCCATTGCCTGGCGCCTCGGCATCGGTGAAGGCCTTGAAGGCGAGCTGGGCCGAAATCTCCACGCCTTCGCGGCTCGAATTGCTTGAGCCTTTCTGCTGCGGGTTATCCCTCAGGTCGATGATGAAATCGTCCCCGGTGATCTCGATGGTGATCTTGTGGATCGCGCCGTCGTCCTGCTCCTCCTCGAACGGATAGATGCCCTTGGGGAGCGATTGCAGAGCCGCGCGGGCGCGCCGCTCCCCCAGCTCCATGAAATCCTCGACCGCCGCCGTAAACGTATCGGCGCCGTATTTCTCGACCAGATCGAGGATGCGGCGCTCGCCGATCCGCACGCCGGCAATACCGGCCCAGAGGTCGCCGCGCAGGAATTCCGGCAAGCGGGTGTTGACATAGAGGATGTCGAACACGGCCTGGTTGGGTTTGCCCGCATCGATCAGCTTCACCGCAGGGATGCGTACGCCCTCCTGAAAGATCTCGGTGGCCTCCGACGACATCGAGCCCGGCACCATGCCGCCGACGTCGTTCCAGTGGGCGATGTTCGCCGTCCAGGCGATGATCCTGCCGCCGGCAAAGACGGGCATGGTCAGCACCATGTCGTTCAGATGCGTCACGCCGCCCCAATAGGGATCGTTGGAGGCGAACACATCGCCAGGCCGGATTGTCTCCGGCGGGTGTTTTTCGATGATGCGCTTCACCGCCTTGTCCAGCACGCCGACAAAGGCCGGGATGCCGGCGCCGGAAGCGGCGATCTCGCCCTTGGCGTCGCAGATGCCTGTGCCGAGGTCGAGCACCTCGTAAATGATGGCGCTCATCGAGGTCTTGCGCTGGGCCGCGAACATCTCGTCGGCGATCGCCTCCAGCGCGTTCTGGATGATGTCGAAGGTGATCGGGTCTTTATCGATTCGAGGCATGGTGCCCTCTGGTTCCTGCTTGCCTGGGCGCGCACGCACCCCCCTCTGGCCTGCCGGCCATCTCCCCCTCAAGGGGGGAGATTGGACCTGCCGCCTGCTCCAGTCGTCTTCCTTCGACGTTAGAGATTGGCGAAAGCATTGGCGAAGGTCGATCTCCCCCCTTGAGGGGGAGATGGCCGGCAGGCCAGAGGGGGGTGTCGTCGGGCATCAGCATTTCCAAGCTCGGTCTTCGGATTGCGCCAGCTAACCTGCCAGCTCGATATGGGTGTTGCCGAAATCGTCGATCCACACGGCATTGCCCGGGTGGACGACGATCGTCGTGCCCGGGTCCTCGATCACCGCCGGACCGGAAAAGCGCATGTCCGGCTCCAGCTTTTCGGCATTGTAGATGGTGGCTTGGTGCACGCCCTCGGTGGCGTAGTCCACCGCGCGTCTACCCTTAATCGCATCGGCCAGGCTCGCGCCGGTCTTCGGCAGGGGCAACATTTCCAGCTTGCCGACCTCGGAAGAGGCGATGAGGTGCACGCCGACGATCTCAACCGCCGCATCGAGGCGGTAGGTGTATTCGCGTTCGTACAGTTCGTGGAAGTCGCGGATCATGCCGGCGAGCTTCTCCGCATCAACGTCGCCGGGGTCGATCGGCACCTCCACCGAATGCTCCTGGTTGCGGTAGCGGATCTTCACCAGTGGCCGCAGCGTGACGTCAAGCGCGCCAATCCCTTCCTTGCCGAACTGCTCGATTGCATGCGCCGTCATCTCGCGGACGAGCGCGTCCAGGCCGGCGGCATCCTGTCCGTCCATCAGCCGCGTGACGAAATAATCACGTCTCAGATCGCTCATCATCATGCCCCAGGCGGAGAAGACCGGCGCGCCGCGCGGCACGACGACCTTCTTCACGCCAAGCTCCTGGCCGAGCGCCACGCCATGCATCGCGCCGCCGCCGCCGAAAACGACGAGCGTGAAGTCGCGCGGATCATAGCCCCGGTTGAGCG
>Ga0182749_1000348_pt1 | contig 45439 bp, 36 predicted proteins | sample eDN3rd37CKraftMG_FD_128875 | JGI IMG/M metagenome (GOLD analysis project Ga0182749, IMG submission 128875) | Enriched Miracle-Growth compost microbial communities from Emeryville, California, USA - eDNA 3rd pass 37_C Kraft MG (version 2) (version 2) ...
CAGGCCGACACCTACCCGTCGCGCCCCATCAAGGTGGTTTCGCCCTTTCCCGCCGGGGGCGCCACCGACGTGCTGACCCGCCTGCTGGCCGAGCGCATGGCCAAGAGCCTGGGCCAGGCCATGATCGTGGAAAACAAGGCCGGCGCGGGCACGTCCATCGGCGCGTCCTTCGTGTCGCGCGAGAAGCCCGACGGCTACACCATTCTCATGGCCACCAACTCCACCCTGGTCACCAACCGCTACCTGTACAAGGAACTGCCCTACGACCCGGACGGCTTCGCGCCCATCGGCATGGTGGGCATCGGCCCGCTGGTGCTGCTGTCCAGCCCCAAGCGGCCCTTCAACAGCACGCAGGAGCTGGTGGCGTATGCCAGGCAGCATCCGGGCAAGCTGACGTTCGCCACCTTCGGGCCCGGCACCTCGTCCCACCTGGCGGGCGAGCTCTTCAAGAAGCAGGCCGGCATCGACATCCTGCACGTGCCGTTCAAGGGCGCCACGCAGGCCCTGCCCGCCCTTATCAGCGGAGACGTGGACCTGTTCTTCGACATGGTGGCCACCGGCATGCCCCAGGCCGACGCGGGCAAGGTCAAGGTGTTCGGCATCACCAGCCCCACGCGGCTGCCCAGCGAGCCCAAGGTGGCGACGCTGGCCGAACAAGGCTACCCCGCTTTCGACATGACGGCCTGGTTCAGCTTCGTGGCGCCCCAGGGCACGCCCGCCTCCGTGCTGGCCAGGTTGCAGGGCGCCCTGGCCGACACGCTGCGCGACCCGGAGGTGGCCAAACGCATGCTCGACATGGGCATCGCCCCCAAGTCCGGTACGGCCGCGGAGCTGGAACAGCAGATCCGGAACGAAAAGCCGGTGGTGGAACAGCTTGTGAGGCAGGCTCATATCGTCCTGCAATAGGCGGCCGGCCGCCCTGGTGACAAAACGTAGGCCGCCGCAGGCCGAACGCGGCGGCCTGCGGCGGCCGGTGATCGGGGTTAACCAGTATTAACGCCTCGATACAGCGTCCCCGCGCTCCCCGCTGATAAGGTGAAGACATGGCAGAACGCCCCAGGACGGGCGTTTTGCGCCACACGCGAGGAGCCATGCCGCAGGACACTGACCGCTACGACCGACTCGACGCCGCCCGCTGGCTGGCGGCCCTGGCCGTGGTGCTGCTGCACAGCGCCGCCCTCATCGTGAGCGAGCCGGCCGCCTACGGGCAAGGCGCATGGCTGGCCGCCAATCTCTATGACTCGGCCGCGCGCTGGTGCGTGCCGGTATTCGTGATGGTCAGCGGCGCCCTGCTGCTGGATCCGGCCAGGCCGCTGGATCCTCGCCGCTTCTACGCCCGCCGGGTGGCCCGCATCTGCGCCCCGCTGGTCTTCTGGTCCCTTTTCTATCTGGGCTGGCGCACGGCGCTGGACTGGTGGGACGACGGCGTCATCGACATCTCGTTCTGGCCCCGCAAGGTGGCGCAGGGCGAACCGTACTACCACCTCTGGTACCTGTACATGATCGTGGGGCTGTACCTGTTCGCCCCGCTGGTGCGGGCGCTCTATGCCCGCAGCGCGCCCCCGGCGCGCGCGCTGTGGGTGGTGGGCATCCTGGGCCTCGCCATCCTGGACGCCCTCTACCGGCAGGCCCTGCACGCGCCGGCGGGATTTTTCCTGACCTGGTTCCTGCCCTATCTGGGCTACTTCGTGGCGGGGCGTCTGATTTTCGATGGAGAGATGCGCATTCCGCGCCCCGGGCTGGTGCTGGCGCTGTCGGTGGCGGCCACCGCGCTGGGCGTGCACCTGCTGTCGAGCGCCCGGGGCCTCAATACGTACTTCTATGATTATTTCAGCGTCACCGTGCCGTTCATGTCGCTGGCGGCATTCCAATGCATCGTGTCCTCGCCCCGCCTGCCGCGGCTGCCGGCGCTCGCGCCCCTGACCTTCGGCGTCTATCTCATCCACCCCTTGTTTCTCGACGTGGCGAAGCGGGCCGGCGCCATGCAGGGCAAGCCGGGCGGCGCGTGGACCGTGCCCCTGGTGGCGGCGGCCGTGTTCGCGCTGTCCGCGCTCATTAGCTGGCTGCTGCGCCGGCATCCCGCGACGCGCCGGCTGGTGTAGCAAGCACGGCCGCGCAACGCGTTTTTTCCGGCGCGTTTGCGCCAGCGCAATCCGCCGTCCGGCCGGTGACGCATGAGCGGGACAGGCCGCGGGCGCGGGTTGCAGGGTTGGGGTACAATCCCAGCCTTGTTTGATCGGCCAGACCGATTTTTCTTCGCGCCAGAACGGAACCGCCCGGCAGAAAGCATGCCGGCAGCTCAGCCGTCCTGGCTTTTTTATCCGAGCGGAGGGAATCATGACCGACATTGGTCGGATGGCACACGTCGTGCCAGCTCGCACCCAGCTCCCCGTCAGCGCCTATTTTGACGAAGCCCTCTTTGCCCGCGAGCAAGAACTCATTTTCAAGCAATCCTCGCTATACGTCGGCCACCAGAAGCTGGTGCCCGAAATCGGGGATTGGCGTACCTTGGTCCAGGAAAACGGAGGGCGTGTGCTGGTTCGCAACCAGCAAGGCGTCGAACTCATCTCAAATGTCTGCCGCCACCGCCAGGCGCTCATGCTCGGCGGCGAAACCGGCAACGTGGGCGGCAACTGCAACACGCACGGCACGCTGAAGGCCACCGGCGGCAACATCGTATGCCCGCTGCACCGCTGGACGTACAACGCCCAGGGCGAGCTGCTGGGCGCGCCCCAATTCGAAAGCACGCCCTGCATGAACCTGCAGCGCTACCGCCTGCGCGATTGCCACGGCCTGCTGTTCGAGGGCCCGCGCGACCCGGCGGCCGACATGGCGCCGCTGTTCTCGCGGCCGGAATTCGATTTCGGCGATTACGTGCTCGATCACGTGGAGGTGCACCAGTGCAACTACAACTGGAAGACCTTCATCGAGGTCTACCTCGAGGACTACCATGTGGGGCCCTTCCATCCGGGCCTGGGGCGCTTCGTCACCTGCGACGACCTGAGCTGGGAGTTCAACGATTGGTACAGCCTGCAGCGCGTGGGCGTGCACAACGCGCTGGCCCAGCCCGGATCGGACGTGTACAAGCAGTGGCATGACCGCCTGCTGGCCTTCCGCGAAGGCGAGACGCCGGACTTCGGCGCAGTGTGGGTCACGTACTTCCCCACCCACATGATCGAGCTGTATCCGCACGTCCTGGTGCTGTCCACGCTGTATCCGAAGAGCCCCCAGGAAACCGTGAACGTCGTGGAGTTCTACTACCCCGAGGAAATCGTGGCCTTCGAGCGCGAGTTCGTCGAGGCGCAGCGCGCCGCCTACATGGAAACGGCCATCGAGGACGACGAGATCGCCGAGCGCATGGATGCCGGCCGCAAGGCCTTGATGCAGCGCGGCGTAAACGAAACCGGCCCGTACCAGTCGCCCATGGAAGACGGCATGCAGCACTTTCACGAGTGGTACCGCCGCATCATGGGGGACGTATAGCCCGCCCGTCGTCCCGGCGCCCCGGACAGCCCCCCCGTCGGGGCCCATGCGAAACCCGCCCCCTGCTCGCGCAGGCTGGCGGGTTTCTTTTTTGCGGCGCGGCGGCCGCGATCAGCGCCCGGCTGCTTCGGCGACGGCGCGCTCGCCGATGGCCAGGCCGACCGTCATCCCGACGCCGCTGTGCATCACCGCCACCGTGGTGCGCTCGTCGGCCTGCAACACCGAGAAAGGCGCGGGGCCGTGCGCCCCGTACACGCCCTGCCAGCGCTCCACCACGCGCAGACGGGCGCCCAGGGTCTGCGAGGCCAGGTCGAGCAGCGCGTCGTCCACCGCTTCGTCGTTGAACGGCAGCGCGTCCTGCCCGTAATGGTGCGAGTCCCCGATGATGAGTTCGCCGTAGGGCGTGGGGCTGATAAGCAGGTGGATGCCGTTCTCGAGCAGCATGGGCGTGCGGGCCTGGATCACCTCGCGCAGCGCGCGCGCCGAGGACAGGTCGGAAAACGCGCCGTAGTGCACGCAGGACAGGCCCGTGAGCAGCGGCCGGTCCAACGCCACCGGGCGCGTTTCGAACGCCGCGCGCAGCATCTGCAGCCGGGCCACTTCCAGGCTCAGCGGCGCGAAAAGCCCGGGCAGCACGGTCAGGTAATCGTGGCCGGGGCACACGAACACGTGCGAGCCCTGGAACTCCCCGGCGCTGGTTTCCACCCGGCCCTGCGCCGCCGCGCGCGCCAGCGTGCCGGTGACGAACCGCACGCCCAGCGACTCGGCCAGGTAGCGCGTGATGGCCGGCAGCGCCTCGCGGGAATAGATCTGCAGGTCGTCCTGGCCGCGCAGGGCCGCGCAATGGTGCGCGAGCCGGCCGTCATACAGCCCCCCCAGCTCGCGGGCAGACAGCAGCTCGGCGCGGTAGCCTTCCTGCCGCAGGCGCGTTTCGGCGAACTCCTCCAGCACGTCGGCCTCCTCCGCGCAGCGCGCCAGCACCAGACTGCCGTTGGCGCGCACGTGGAACCCCGCGTCTTTGGCGAGTTCCAGCCACAGCTCGCGGGTCTGCTGCGCATGCGAAAGCATGAGGCCCGGCGCCTGGCCCGTCACGATCACCTGGCCGAAATTGCGGATCGTGGCGCCATGCGCCTGCCGGCTGCGCTCGATCACGGCAACCGAAAGGCCACGGCGCGCCGCCGCCCAGGCGTGCGCGATGCCCAGCATGCCTGCGCCCACCACGATTACGTCAAAAGTCTTCATTTCGCACTTCATCGATACGCACGGAAAATCCCGGCCGCCGGGGGCGGCCGGGGCGGACATCACTTCTTCTTCGGCTCGGACTTGCCGTCGTAGCGGCGCGTCCATTCGGCGATGATGCGGTCGCGGTTGGCGGCGGCCCAGGCGAAATCGTTGTCGATCATGCGCTTCTCCAGGTCGGCTGGCAGGTTCGGGTTGGCCGTGGCCACCGAGGGAATCGCCAGCACCGCGAAGTTGGTCTTGTAGAGCTCGTTGGCTGCGCGGCTGGCGGAAAAGTCGGCCAGCTTGCGCGCCGCGTCGAGATGCCTGGTGCCCTTGACGATGGCGGTCGCCTCCACTTCCCAACCCAGGCCCTCGGACGGGAACACGGCTTCCACCGGCGCGCCGTCGGCCTTGAGTTTGGCGGCGCGGTAATCGAACGAGACGCCGATCGGGAACTCCCCGGCCGCCGCCATGTTGCAGGGCTTGGAGCCCGAATGCGTGTAGGCGCCGATGTTCTTGTGCAGCGCGTCCATGTAGGCCCAGCCCTTGTCCTCGCCGAACAGCTGCAGCCAGGCGCTGACGTCCAGGAAGCCGGTGCCCGACGATGCCGGATTCGGCATCACGATCTTGCCCGCGTACACCGGCTTGGCCAGGTCTTCCCAGGAAGCGGGCCTGGGCAGCTTCTGCTTTTCCGCCTCGACCGTGTTGAAGCAGATGGCCGCGGCGAAAGCGTCCATGCCGACCCAGGCCGGCTCGGCCTTGGCGTCGCGCATCTTGGGCGAAATCTGCTCCAGCCCCTTGGGCGCGTAAGGCAGCAGCATGCCCTCCTTTTCCATCAGGCCGAGCGAGGTGCCCGCCAGCCCCCAGATCACGTCGGCCTTGGGGTTGTTCTTTTCCGCCAGCAGCTTGGCGGTGATGATGCCGGTGGAGTCGCGCACCCACTGGATCTTGATGTCGGGATGGGCCTTCTCGAACGCGGCCTGGTAGGCCTTGATCTGGTCCGCCTCCAGGGCGGTGTAGACCGTCAGCGTGGTGGCGGCGGCAGCGGTGTTCGTCAGGCCGGCCAGCGCGGCGGCCAGGGCAAGCAGCTTGTAGCGTTTCATGGATGAAAACTCCGTGGGTGAGCGGAAAACGGGACGCAGGAAACCGCCGGAACCGGCGGCGCGGGTTCCAGGAGATCGTGCGGAAACGGGTTGAGGGCTATCTTTCGATAGGCGATGCGGAAATCAGGGGCGCTTGCCCGCCGCGAGGCGTGCCTGCACGCCGGCAAGGGCAGCCGGCAGATCGGCCACCGTGTCAATCAGGTAATGCGGCCCCGCCGGAGACAGTTCGCGGCGCGCGCGCTCGCGGGCCTGCTGGCGGCCCGCCTCGTCCAGCTTCAGGTACTCGTCGAGCGCCAGCCCGGCGGCGTTGCCCGACAGCAGCAGGCCCACGGTCCACATGCCGGCGCGCCGCCCTTCCTCGATGCCGGGCGCGGTGTCGTCGACCTTGACGCAGCCGGCCACGTCCGAGATGCCCAGCTCGACGACATTCTTCAAGGCCATGGCCGGGGCCGGACGGGCGCGCGGCACGTCGTCGCTGGCGACGATGCAGTCCGGCTCCAGCCCTTCGGCCGCGGCGCGCTCGACCACACGGCGCATCACGCTGGACGGGTAGCCGGAGCACGAGCCTATCTTCAGGCCCTGCCGGCGCAGCGCGCGCAGCAGCTCCGCCGCGCCGGGAATGGCCGCCGAATACTGGGCCACTTTCTCGAGCTGCATGGGCAGAAAGCGCTCGTAGATGGCGGTCACGTCGTCGTCCGTGGGCAGGCGGCCGAAGCGGGCCTCGTACTGGTTCGCGATGGCGGGCTCGTCGCACAGGGCGCGGATGTGGTCCCACTTGCCCACGCCCATGGGGCCGCGGGCCTGTTCGAGACTCACCTCCATGCCGAACTGGGCGAAAGCGTCCACGAACACGCGGGTGGGCGCGAAAGAGCCGAAATCGACCAGGGTGCCGGCCCAGTCGAAAATCACCGCCTCCAGCTCGGCGGGCAATGGGGTAGCAGTCATGGATATCATCCTTGCGTAAAGAGTTCAGGCGGCCGGACGGCGCCACGCCTGCGTGCGCGCCACCAGGGCCCGGCTGGCCAGGTGCAGCAGCAGCGCCGCCGCCGCGGAGCTGGCCATGATTACGGTGCACATGGCGGCCGCGGGTCCGATGAAGCCCGCGTCGTCCATGTTGAGCACCGCCACGGCCGCCAGCACGGTGGGTGGGCTGTACAGGAACACCACGGCCGACACGGTGGTCATGGCGGAAACGAACAGATAGCGTGCGACATCCAGCGCCGCGGGCAGGCACATGGGCAGCGTGACGCGGAAGAACGTGACGAGCCGCGGCACCTTGAGCGAGGCCGAGGCCGCCTCGAACTCCGGATCCAGCGCATTGAGCGCGGTCGTGGCCGTGAGGTGGGCGCTGGTGTAGAAATGCACCACCGTGCAGAGCACCAGCAGCGGCATGGTGCCGTACAGCGCGTTGAGCGGATTGGACGGACTGTTGAAGAAAAAGATGTAACCCAGCCCCAGCACCAGGCCCGGCACCGCCATGGGCATCAGCGCCAGCATGCCGGCCAGCCCGCGCAACCCGCGCGCCGCCACGCCGCGCGCCGGCACTTTCTCCATCATCCATGCGCCCAGGAAAACGGTCAGCGTGCCCAGGGCGGCGGTCCAGCCCGCGAGCCGCAGGCTGTTGCGCCATGCCAGCCATCCGCCGCCGTCCATGTTGTCGAAATCGTACGAGCGCAGCGACAGGGACAGGTTGTAGGGCCACATCCTGATGAAAGACGCCCACACGGCCACGCCGATGATGAGCAGGAGGAAGGCGGCCACCAGGCCGGACAGGCCGAGAAAGGCGGCGTCGCGGCCGCGGTTGGGACCGGCGGCGTAGGGCTGGGCGCGGCCGGTGAGCTGTGCGCCCTGGCGCGCCCGCAGCCGGCGGTCGAGCGCGAAGGTCAGGACCGCGGGCAGCAGCAGCAAAATGCCGATGGCCGCGCCCTTGGGAAAGTCCTGCTGTCCCACGACTGCCTTGTAGGCTTCCATGGCCAGCACGTTGTAGTCGCCGCCCACGACCTTGGGAACGCCGAAGTCCGTCACGGTCAGGGTGAACACCACGCAGCACGCGGAGAACACGGCGTAGCGGGTGCCCGGCAGCGTCACCGTGGCGAACGTGCGCAGCGGCCCCGCCCCCATGGCGCGCGCCGCGTCGTAGAGGCGTCCGTCGGCCAGCGCCAGGCCGGTGAGCAGGATCATCAGCGCATGCGGGAAGGTGTAGAACGCCTCGCCCGCCACGATGCCCCAGAACCCATAGATGGTGGCGCCGCCCGTCAGGCTTTTCAGCAGGCCCTGGTTGCCCAGCAGGTACACGAGCGCAATACCGGGCAGCAGCGATGGCGCGAGCAACGGCAGCAGCGCCGCCGTGCGCAGCGCCGATTTGCCGGGCAGGCGGGTGCGGGTCAGGCCATACGCGAAGGCATAGGCCGCGGGCACCACCAGCAGCGTCGTCACCCCGCCCACGGCGAAACTGCGCCCCACCATGGCGAGGAAGCCGTCGCCGGCGACGATGCCCGCCAGCACCGACAGTCCGGCCCAGCCGGCATCGTTCGTCACCGACTTCAGCAGTATGGCCGCCAGCGGCAGTCCCAGGAACACGGCCAGTCCCAGCGCCAGCCCGCCCAGGCCCAGCCCAAGGCCGAGCCGGCCGGCCCAGGCGGGCAGCGCCCGGCGGCCCAGGGCCGGCCTGGCGGCGCCCTGCGCCGCGTCGCCGCGCATGGCTTCGCGCTCGCGCAGGGCGGCGTCGTCAAGCGTAGGCGCGTATCGCATGGCGCGGCAACTCCACCCAGCAGCGGCTGGCGGCGTGAGGGCCCAGCAGGGCGTCTCCGGTTTCGGGGGATACGATGGAATGCACGGTCGCGCCGGGCACTCCCTCCAGGCGCAGCGCGAGACGGTAGCCGCGGCCCAGGAACACGCCGTCCAGCACGTCGGCCAGCATCGCGTTGACCCGGTCGCCGGCCGGCGCCGCGCTGACGCGCACGGCTTCCGGACGCACGAACAGCTTGCCCGTGCCGGTCTGCAGCGCGGCGTCCACCGCCAGCTCGTGGCGGCCGACGCGGGCGCGATGGCTGTCGATGCGCTCGAACGGCAGCCAGTTGGCCTCGCCCACGAAATCGGCAATGAAGGCCGACCCCGGCTGCCGGTAGAGTTCGCGCGGCGTGCCGAATTGCTCGATGACGCCGCCGTTCATGACGGCGATGCGGTCGGCCATGACCATGGCCTCTTCCTGGTCGTGCGTCACCATGAGCGTGGTGATGGAAAGGCGCTTCTGGAGCGCGCGCAGCTCGATGCGCAGGTGTTCGCGCACCCGCGCGTCCAGCGCCGACATGGGCTCGTCCAGCAGCAGGAGCGAAGGCGAGGGGGCCAGCGCCCGCGCCAGGGCCACCCGCTGCTGCTGGCCGCCGGAGATCTGGCCCGGATACTTATCCGCCGAGCCGGCCAGCCCCACCAGGGTCAGCATCTCCTCGACGCGCGCCTGCACGTGGCGGCGGTGCGCGCGTTTGCCGCTCAGGCCATAGGCCACGTTCTGCGCCAGCGTGAGGTTGGGAAACAGCGCGTAGGACTGGAACAGGATGCCGTAGTCGCGCTCCTGGGGCGGCGCATGCGAAATGTCGCGCCCGCACAGTACGATGGCGCCGGCGTCCTGCCGCTCCAGCCCCGCGATGGCGCGCAGCAGCGTGGTCTTGCCGCAGCCCGACGGCCCCAGCAGGCAGACCAGTTCGCCCGCCCGGATGTCCAGCGAAATGTCGGCCAGCGCGGTATGGCTGCCGTAGCGCTTGACCAGGTTGCGCACGGACAGAAAACCATCCGAGGGCTGCCGGGATTTGTCGCCGCCGGCGGCCTGCCGGGCGGAATACCTGTTGTCGCGTTGGAGCATTTCGCCTCCCGCTTTGGAACAGGTGCAGTATGTGTGCGCCGTATTGAGCGTTTATGACACTACGCGCAAATGCAGTAATAAAAACATCAAGATTCTTTGGTGTACTGGCGGTCCTGCCCACCGCGTCCATCGCCGCCACCCCGTGCTCGTCGCCGAACTCAAGTCATTCTATGCCGTCGCCCGCTGCGGCACCGTCACCAAGGCGGCCGCCCAGCTCGGCGTGAGCCAGCCCACCGTCACCGGCCAGCTTCGCCAGCTGGAGTCGCGCTACGGCGTGGAGCTCTTTCACCGCCAGGGACGCGGCATGCGGCTGTCGGACGCGGGGCAGCGGCTGATGCCCATGGTGGAAAAGCTGGTGCAGCAGGAAACCGAGATCGATTTCCGGCTGCGCGACGCGAGCGAGCTGCGCGAGGGCAGCCTGCGGGTGGGGGCCACCGGCCCCTACTACATCATGGACACCGTGCGGCGCTATAACCAGCGCTATCCGGGCATCGAGCTCACGGTGGCGATCGGAAATTCGCAGGGCATGCTGCAGGCGCTGCACGACTACCGCATCGAGATCGCCACCTCGTCCTTCTTCGTGGACGACCGGCATCTGTACCGGAAGACGATCGCGGCCGACCCGATCCGCATCGTGACACACCGCGACCATCCGCTGGCGCGCCGTGGCCGGGCCTCCCTGGCCGAGCTGTCGGACCACGCCCTGCTACTGCGCGAGCCGGGTTCCATGACCCGACAGCTCACCGAAGAAGCACTGGCCTCGGCCGGCGTGCGGGTGCGCCGGACGCTGGAGATCGGCAGCCGCGAATCCATCCGGCAGGCCATTTTGTGCCAGCTGGGCGTCAGCCTCATTCCCTCGCGGGAGATCCCCACCCACCCCGAGCTGGCCACGCTGGACATCGCGGACGCGGACATCGTGATGCACGAATACCTGTATTGCCTGCGCGAGCGCCAGCCGGCGCAACTGATCGCGCGGTTCCTGGAGATGGCGCCGGCCGCCGGCTGACCGCCGCGGCGCGGTCACGGCCCGCCCTCTTCCCCTTGCGGCCAATCAGGAGACAACCATGGCCTTGACCCTGAACGACATCGAAAACCTGTTCCTGGAGCGCGGACACCGCTCCTATCATGGCGAATCCGTGAGCCACCTCCGCCACGCGCTGCAGACGGCCTGGCTGGCGGAAAAGAACGGCGCCGGGCCCCATCTCATCACCGCTTGCCTGCTGCACGACCTGGGCCATCTCATTGCCGACCATCCCGGCACGCCCACGCTGCGCGGCATCGACGACAAGCACCAGTATTTCGTGCTGCCCTTCCTGCGCGGGCTGTTCGGACCGGCGGTGCTGGACCCCATCCGCCTGCACGTGGAGGCCAAGCGCTATCTTTGCTACGTGGAGCCCCACTATGAAGCGTCGCTCTCGGCGGATTCGCGGCGCAGCCTGGCGCTGCAGGGGGGCAGTTTCGATGCGGGCCAGGCGGTGGATTTCGCGAGCATGCCGGGCGCGCCGGACGCGATACGGCTGAGGCGCTGGGACGACATGGCCAAGGTGCCGGGGCTGGCCACGCCGCCCCTGGATCATTTCCTGGAAATCGCCGAAAGCGTCTCGGGGCGCGTCAAACTCGCCGCCGTGTGGTAGGCGGCGCGCCGGCCCGTCAGGCTCCCTTGGCCACCGGACGCGACGGATCGCTGCACCATTCGCTCCAGGATCCGGGGTAGAGCCGCGATCCGCCCAGGCCGGCGATTTCCATGGACAGCAGGTTGTGGCAGGCGGTGATGCCGGAGCCGCACTGGTGCACGATGGCGGCCGGGTCGCGGCCGTCCAGCAGCGCCAGGAACTCGGCACGCAGGGTCTCGGCCGGCTTGAAGCGGCCGTCCTGCCGGAGATTCTCGCCATTGGGGCGGTTGAGCGCGCCCGGGATGTGACCGGCCACCGGGTCCATGGGCTCGACCTCGCCGCGGTAGCGGTTGGCCGCGCGGGCGTCGATCACGGTAAAGGATGGGCGGGAAATGTTGGCCAGCACCGCGTCGGCATCGACCGTGTCCGCCAGCGACGGGCCGGGCTCCGCCGGCTTGCCCGGCTCGACGGCCGGGGCCGGCTCGGCGCTGACGGGCAGGCCCGCGGCCTGCCAGGCCTGCCAGCCGCCGTCCAGCACGGCCACGCGCTCGTGGCCCATCCAGCGCAGCATCCACCACAGGTGGGCGGCATACATGCCGCCGCTGGCGTCATAGGCGGCCACCAGGGTCCGCGGGGTTACGCCGTGGGCGGCCATGAGTGCGGCGAACTCGCCGCGCGCGGGCAGCGGATGGCGGCCGTTCCGGCCGGTGCGCGGCGCCGCGAGCTCGGTTTCGTGGTCGAGGTAGCGCGCGCCGGGGATGTGCCCGGCCTCGTAGGCCCGGCGGCCCGCCGCGTGATCGGCCAGGTCGTGGCGCACGTCGAACACCAGCACGTCGGGGCCGCCAAGGCGGGCGGCCAGGTCGGCGGCGGTAATCAGCGTCATCGTCATTCGGTGTGCTCCTTTGCGGATGGAAATCGCGGCAGCCCCGGCTCAGGCCGGCTTGGCGCGGGACTCGCGCATGGTGCGCCAGACCGACAGCAGGCCGGCGGAAATGATCAGGGCCACGCCGGCCCAGGCCAGGCCGTCCAGGCGGTCGCCCCAGAAGCCCATGCCGATCAGGGCCGCGAAAATAATGGTGGAATACTGCAGCGCGGCCGTCAGCAGGGCCGAACCCAGGCCGAAGGCGCGGGTCATGGCGAGCTGGCCGAAGAGGCCGGCCACGCCCACGCCCAGCAGCGAACCGTATCCCGTCCAGTCGGACGTGCCCCAGCCCTCGAAGCCCAGGCCGACGCCGCTGGACACGCAGACGGCCACGGAGAAAAACAGCACGGTGCGCCATTCGGGTTCGCCGATACGGCCGAGCTGGCGGATCTGCATCATGGCGATGGCGGACATGGCCCCCGCCCCCAGGCCGAGCAGGGCGGCCAGCCACTGGTCGCCGTTGATGCTGGGCCGCAGCACCGCGATCACCCCCAGGAACCCCATGGCCACCGCGGCGATGCGCACCGGATCGCGCTGCGAGCCGCCCCAGCCGAGCATCCAGCAGGCGATGAAGAGCGGCGCGGTGTAGTTCAGGCTGGTGGCGGTGGCCAGCGGCAGGTGCGACAGCGCGAAGAACCCCAGCCACATGGACGTGACGCCCGACACGTTGCGCCAGATGTGCAGCCTCCAGCTCGTGGGCACGATGGACTGGCGCGCCGCCCGCGCCCAGATCAGCAGCAGCACCACCGAGGGCAGCCCCCGGAACAGCACGACCTGGGGAAGCGAGGCGCCGTGCTCGGTGCCCAGCTTCACGAACGAGCCCATGATGGCGAACATGGCGGACGCCAGCAACATCCAGAGAGCCTGCATGGGATCTACGCTAGGGAGAAATGGGGGAAGGGAAATCAGGGAAAGCGATACTATACTCTGCTCGCGCAGGGCGGCGCCGGCTGGCGGCAGGGGAACCGCGCAGCCGCCCTCCGGTCTCTAGCATCAGGCCCGGCCGCAGGCTCCGCGGGGCCGGGCCCGCCGGGACGAATCAGCTCGCAAAGGAACACAACTACATGAAACGCATCTTTCTCTTCATCATCACCAACCTCGCGGTCGTGCTGGTGCTGTCGGCCACGCTGCGCATCCTGGGGGTGGATCGCTACCTCACCGCCAACGGCCTGAACCTCCAGGCGCTGCTGGTGTTCTCGGCCGTGGTGGGCTTCACCGGCGCCATCATCTCGCTGCTCGTCAGCAAGCCCATGGCCAAATGGAGCACCGGCGCGCAGGTCATCGACCCGAACGCGCCGCGCAACCAGCGCGAGGCCTGGCTGCTGGACACCGTGCACCAGCTGGCCGACAGGGCCGGCATCGGCCGCCCCGAGGTCGCCATCTACGAGGGCGCGCCCAACGCCTTCGCCACCGGCGCCTTCAAGAACGATGCGCTGGTGGCCGTGTCCACCGGGCTGCTCGAAAGCATGACCGAGGAAGAAGTGGCGGCCGTGCTGGGGCACGAAGTGGCGCACGTGGCCAATGGCGACATGGTCACCCTCACCCTCATCCAGGGCGTGGTCAACACCTTCGTGGTGTTCCTGGCCCGCGTGGTCGGCTACTTCATCGACCGCGCCATCTTCAAGAACGAGCGCGGCGTGGGCCCCGGCTACTACGTCACCGTGCTGGTCTGTGAAATCATCTTCGGCATCCTGGCGTCCATCATCGTGGCGTGGTTCTCGCGCCAGCGCGAGTACCGCGCCGACGCCGGCTCGGCCCACCTGATGGGCGCGCGCGAGCCCATGATGCGCGCGCTGGCCCGCCTGGGGGGCCTGGAGCCGGGCGACCTGCCCAAGTCTTTCGAGGCTTCCGGCATCACCGGCCGGGGCGGCATCGCCGCGCTGTTCGCCTCGCACCCGCCCATCCCCGCGCGCATCGCCGCGCTGCAGCACACCCGCATCGCCTGACGCGGCGCGCCGCGGGCAATGCAGAACGCCCCGCAAGGGGCGTTCTGCATTGAAGGAGTCGAGGCGGCCGCGGCCGCCTCAGCACTCCACGATGTTCACCGCCAGCCCGCCGCGGGCGGTTTCCTTGTACTTGGTTTTCATGTCGGCCCCGGTTTCGCGCATGGTCTTGATGACGGAATCGAGCGACACGTAGTGCTGGCCGTCGCCGCGCAGCGCCATGCGCGCGGCGTTCACCGCCTTGATCGAGGCCATGGCGTTGCGCTCGATACAGGGGATCTGCACCAGCCCGCCCACCGGGTCGCAGGTCAGGCCGAGGTTGTGCTCCATGCCGATCTCCGCCGCGTTCTCGACCTGCTCCACGCTGGCGCCGAGCACGGCCGCCAGCCCGCCGGCGGCCATGGAACAGGCCACGCCCACCTCGCCCTGGCAGCCAACCTCCGCGCCGGAGATCGAGGCGTTGTACTTGTACAGCAGGCCGATGGCCGCGGCCGTCAGCAGGAACTCCCTCACGCCCGCCAAGCTGGCGCCCGGCACGAAACGGTCGTAGTAGTGCAGCACGGCGGGGATGATGCCCGCCGCCCCGTTGGTGGGCGCCGTGACCACCCTGCCTCCGGCCGCGTTCTCTTCATTGACGGCGATGGCGTAGAGGTTCACCCAGTCCATGACCGACAGCGGATCCGACAGCGTGCGCTCGGCCCGCTGGGTCAGGTTGCGGTACAGCTCCGGAGCGCGGCGGCGCACCCGCAACGGCCCGGGCAGCTCGCCGTCGGCCTCGGGGTGGCCGATGCCGCAGCCGCGCGCCACGCAGTCCTGCATGACCCGCCAGATCCGGTCCAGGCCCTCGTTCACCTCCGCTTCGGTGCGCCAGGTCAGTTCGTTGCGCAGCATGAGCCGGGCCACGGACAGGCCGCTCTCGCGGCACATGGCGAGCAGCTCGCGGCCCGTGCGAAACGGATAGGGCAACTGGTCGTGCGCCGCGATAACCTGGGCATTGGCCGCGCCCGCCGTGACCACGAAGCCGCCGCCCACCGACAGGTAGCGCGATTCGCGCAGCGGCGCGCCGTCCGCATCGAAGGCGTGGAATTTCATGCCGTTGGGATGCTCGGCCAGCGCCTCGCGGCGGTAGAACAGCAGATGTTCCTTTTCCACGAAAGGCACCGGGTGGCGGCCCAGCAGCGGCAACTGCCGGCTGGCCCGCACCGAGGCCAGCATGCCGGCGATGGCGGAAGGATCGACGGTGTCGGGCGCCTCGCCCATCAGGCCGAGCAGCACGCCCTTGTCGGTGCCATGGCCCTTGCCGGTGGCGCCCAGCGAGCCGTACAGCTCGGCGCGCACGGAGGCCACGCGCGGCATCAGGCCGTCGCGCTCCAGGCCCTGGGCGAACAGCAGGGCCGCCCGCATCGGCCCCACGGTATGGGAACTGGACGGACCGATGCCTATTTTGAACAGATCGAATACGGATACAGCCACTTGGCGCTCCAGGAACAAGGCCAATTTACACCCGTCCGAGCAGCGGACGGCAGACGCGGCAATGATACGCGCAACGCCGGCCGGGCCGCGACGGGGCGGCCCGGGCCGGCGTATGCTTGCCGGAGGCGGTCCGCCGGGACCGGTTTCCCAGCCCCGCTCAAGCATGCGATCATTACAGAATTATTTCTTGTCATAAAAAGAACGGAAAAGCCACCGGATGTCTGGACTCATCACCCTGCTGGATTTCGCCGGCTACGTCGCCCTCCTGCTCTGGGGCGTGCATATGGTGCAGACCGGCGTACAGCGGGCCTTCGGCGCCGCCCTGGGCGCCGCGCTGGGCCGCGCCCTGGGCACGCGCCTGCGGGCCTTCGCCGCCGGCCTCGGCATCACCGCCGCGCTGCAGAGCAGCACCGCCACCGGCCTCATGATCACCGGCTTCGCCGCGGGCGGCGTGGTGGGCCTGGTGCCCGCCCTGGCCGCCATGCTGGGCGCCAACGTGGGCACGACCCTCATCGTGCAGCTCCTGTCCTTCGATCTGACGGCCCTGGCGCCCATCCTCATCCTGGTGGGCGTGTGGATGTTCCGCCGCTACCCGCCGGGCCGCACGCGCGACCTGGGCCGGGTATTCATCGGGCTGGGCCTGCTGCTGCTGTCGCTGCACCAGCTCGTGGGCCTCTTCGAACCGTTCCAGAACGCCCCCATGCTGGCCATGATGCTGGACGCCCTGGCGACCCAGCCGGTGGCGGCGGTGCTGCTCTCGGCGGCGTTCACCTGGGCCGCGCATTCGAGCGTGGCCGTGGTGGTGCTGGTGATGTCGCTGGCCTCGCACCACATGGTGGCGCCGCACGTGGCCTTCGCGCTGGTGCTGGGCGCCAACCTGGGAACCGCCATCAACCCCATGATCGAAGGCGTCACGGGCGACGACCCGGCCGCCCGCCGGCTGCCGCTGGGCAACCTGCTGACCCGCATCGTCGGCGTGCTGGCCGGCCTGCTCGTGCTGCCCTGGCTGCAGCCCATGATGAGCGAGCTGACCAGCGAGCCGGCGCGGGCCGTGGCCAATTTCCACACGCTGTTCAACGCCCTCATCGCACTGGTGTTCCTGCCGCTGCTCACGCCCTACGCGGCCTTGCTGACGCGCTGGCTGCCCAAGCGCGCCGATCCCAACGACCCGTCGCGTCCGCAGTACCTGGACGAATGGGCGCACGACGTGCCGGCGGTGGCGCTGGGCAACGCCGCGCGCGAGGCCCTGCGCATGGCCGACATGCTGCAGACGCTGCTGCTCTATGCGCGCGCCGGTTTCAAGCGCGACAACCGGCACCGCATGGTGCAGGCCCGCCAGCTCGACGCGGCGCTGGACAAGCTGGAAAACGCCATCACGACCTACCTGGCCACCCTGGACCAGGAAAACATGACCCGCGAAGACCAGCAGCGCCTGGACGACATCCTGGCCTTTGCGAGCAACATCGGCCATGCCGGCGACATCGCGCACCATGGTCTGCTCAGCCATATCGCCAAGCTGCGCAAGCAGGGCTGGGTGCTCTCGCCCGAACAGCGCGCCAGCCTGGACGAGACGCTGGGCGAGCTCATCGCCAACCAGCGCCAGGCCGCCGCCCTCTTCGTGAACGACGACCTGCGCCAGGCGCGCGCGCTGGCCGGCGAGAAGTCGCGCTTCCGGGCCATCGAGAGCCAGGCGGCCGAAGCGCACCTGCAAAAGATCAAGTCCGGGCAGGTGGACGCGGCCGAGGTCGGCGCGCTGTACCTGGACATCCTGCGCGACATGAAGGGCATCAATTCGCACCTCGTGGGGGCATCGGCCTACCCCCTGCTCGCCCGCCACGGCGAACTGCTGCCGAGCCGCCTGCGCGAAGCGGACAACTGATCGCCGGCGCGGCGCCGGCCCTCCCGGCTACAGGTAGCGCTTGAACCAGGCCAGCATCCGGCTCCAGCCGTCCTCGGCCGCCTCGCGCCGGTAGCTGGCGCGGTAGTCGGCCAGGAAGGCGTGGTCGGCCTCGGGATACACGATGATCTCCGACTGCCGGGCGGCCTCGTTGCCCTGCGCGAGCTTGCGCTTCATGGTTTCGACGTCGGCCAGCGGAATGCTCGCGTCCTTGCCGCCGTACAGGCCCAGGACCGGGCCGTGCAGCTCGTCGACCACGTCCAGCGCGAAACGCTTGATGAGCGGCCCGTGGCCGACGGCCAGCTTGCCATACCAGGCCACGCCCGCCTTCACGGCCGGATTGTGGGCGGCGTACATCCAGGTGATGCGGCCGCCCCAACAGAAGCCCGTGACGCCCACGCGCCGCGCGTCTCCGCCGTGCCCGGCCGCCCAGGCCACGCAGGCGTCGAGATCCGAAAACACCTGTTCGTCCGGCACCTTGCTGACCAGTTCGGCGATGAGCCTGGGAATGTCGGTATAGGCCGAGGCATCGCCCTGGCGCTCGTACAGGTTGGCCGACACGGCCAGGTAGCCCGCCTTGGCCACGCGCCGGCACAGATCCTTGATGTGCTCGTGCACGCCGAAGATTTCCTGCACCACCAGCACGATGGGCAGTTCGCTCTGCCCCTGCGGCGCGGCATAGTAGGCCGAAATGGCGCCGTCGGCGACGGGGAGCGCGAAGTCTCCGTGCGCCAGCCCTTCGGCATCCGTGTGTATGGCAGTGGGCGCGACCTGGCCCGCGGCGGCGGAAAAACTCATGGCGTACTCCTGTAGGAATGACACTGGCGCCGGCCGCCCGCGCATGCCGCCTTGGCGGCCGCGCGGGCGGTGCGGCGAAACGCCCGGGACGCTTTCCGAACCGCCGCCGGTTCAGTGCATGTGCACGTGGCCGGCCGGCTCGTCCGCATGCACGGCCTCGCCGTGGGCGTGGCCATGGTGCATCAGCGTGGTGACGCTGTAGATCAGCGCCACGCCCACGCCCACGAGCAGCAGTTGCGGAATGGCGTCCGCGAGGGATATGCGTTCGTGCATCTGCGGGATCAGGTCGGCCACCGAGATGTACAGGAAGCTGCTGGCGGCAACCACCAGCACGTACGGCACCCATCCCTGCGCCTGCTGCAGCACGAAGACTCCTATTATGCCTCCCACGGCTGAACACAGGCTGGAGAAGAGGATGAGCGAGAAAGCGCGCCGGCGCGCCAGCCCGGCGTTGATGAGCACCACGAAGTCGCCCAGCTTGTGCGGCACTTCGTGGACGATGATGGACGCCGCCGTCAGCACGCCCAGCACGGGATCGGTCAGGAAAGCCGCCGCGACCAGCACGCCGTCGCACAGGTTGTGCAGCGAACTGCCGATGAGGATGAGCACGCCGCCGCGCCCCGCTTCGTGGCGGTCGTGGCCCTTGTGGTGATGGTGCCCGTCGCCTTCATGGTGATGGCTGTGGCGCAGCAGCGCGATCTTCTCCAGCACGAAAAAGCCGATGAGCGACGCCAGCATCAGTCCGAAGAAGACGTGCGCGTCGGCGGCGTCGGACTCGAAAGCCTCGGGCAGCAGGTGCAGCAGGGCCACCGACAGCAGCACGCCGACGGACAGGCTCACCATGTGGTGCAGATACCTGGCGAACACCTTGTAGGCCAGCCAGTGGGCGACGAGCACGGCGATGAGGCCGCCGGCGACGGTGGCAAGTAGGACCCAGATGAGGAGCATGGAGAAAAGCCCGGAAAAAAGGCGCAGGAGGCGGAAAGCGCAACATTATATTGTTGCAGCCCCCAAAAGCGGAAATGGCCGGGCGCCGGGGCCGTTCCTCCGGGGCGGAGGAACGGCCCCGGCGCCCGCTCAGTGGGCCTGCTCCCAGTTCTTGCCGGCTCCCACCTCGGCCACCAGCGGCACCCGCAGCGTGGCCACGCCGCACATGAGGCGCGGCAGGGCTTCGCGCACCAGGGTCAGCTCTTCGTCGGGCGTCTCCAGCACGAGTTCGTCGTGCACCTGCATGATCATGCGCGTCTGCAGCCGCTCGGCCTCGATCCAGTCCTGCACGGCCACCATGGCCATCTTGATGAGATCGGCCGCGGTTCCCTGCATGGGCGCATTGATGGCGGCGCGCTCGGCTGCCTGGCGGCGGGGGCCGGAAGCGCCGCGGATCTCCGGCAATTGCAGCCGGCGGCCGAACACGGTTTCCACGTAGCCCTGTTCGCGGGCCAGGCGCCGGGTATTTTCCATGTACATGGCCACGCCCGGATAGCGGGCGAAGTAGCGGTCGATGTACTGCTGCGCCGCATCGCGGGTGATGCCCAGGTTCGACGCCAGCCCGAACACGCCCATGCCGTAGATCAGGCCGAAGTTGATGGCCTTGGCGGCGCGGCGCTGCTCGGCGGTCACCTGGGCCAGCGGAATGCCGAACACCTCCGAGGCGGTGGCGCGGTGGATGTCTTCGCCGGCCGCGAAGGCCCGCTGCAGGTTCTGGTCGTCGGAAACATGCGCCATGATGCGCAGCTCGATCTGCGAATAGTCGGCCGACAGCAGCAGTCCGCGCTCGGCGATGAAAGCCTCGCGCACGCGCCTGCCGGCCTCGGTGCGCACGGGAATGTTCTGCAGGTTCGGGTCGGACGAGGCGAGCCGCCCGGTGATGACGGCCGCCTGCGAATAATGCGTGTGCACCCTGCCCGTGGCCGGGTTGATCATGCGCGGCAGCTTGTCGGTGTAGGTGGACTTGAGCTTGGACAGCCCGCGGTAGTCGAGCAGCACCTGCGGCAGGGGGTAGTCCTGCGCCAGCTTGCTCAACACCTCTTCGTCGGTGGACGGCGCACCGCCGGCGGTCTTGCGCACCACCGGCAGCTGCATGCGGCCGAACAGGATCTCGCCCAGTTGCTTGGGCGAATTCAGGTTGAAGGGCTGCCCGGCGAGTTCGTAGGCCTTCTGCTCGAGCTGCAGCATTTCCTGGCCCAGCTTGTGGCTCTGGCGCGCCAGCTCTTCGGCGTCCACCTTGACGCCGTTGCGCTCCATCGTGGTCAGCACCGCGGAAACCTGCATCTCCAGCCGGTAGATGCGGTCCAGACCGGCATCGGCCGCCACCTGCGGGCGCAGCGCCTGGTGCAGCTGAAGCGTGAAATCGGCGTCCTCGGCCGCATAGTGCCCGGCTTTTTCCACCGCCACTTCGTCAAAGCCGATCTGCTTGGCGCCCTTGCCGCACAGGTCTTCGTACGACACGCCGCCGCGGCCCAGGTGCCGCAGCGCGAGATCGTTCAGGCCCACGCCCCGGTGCGACTCCAGCACGTAGGCCTGGAGCATGGTGTCTTCGGCGATGCCAGCCAGGGCGATGCCTTCGTTGGCCAGCACGTGGGTATCGTATTTGGCATGGTGCAGCAGCTTGGGCCGGAAGGCGTCTTCCAGCCACGGACGCAACCGCTCAAGCGCCTCGGCCTTGGGCAGCTGCTGCGGGGCATCGGGGCCGCGGTGCGCCAGGGGCACGTAGCAGGCCACGCCGGGCGCCACCGACATGGACAGGCCGACCAGGCGCGCCTGCATCTCGTCGAGCGAAGTGGTTTCGGTGTCCAGCGCCACCAGCGGCGTGTCGCGGACCAGCGCCATCCAGTCATCCAGGGCCTGCCAGTCGGTGATGATGCGGTAGTCCAGTTCGGCCGGGGCCGCCGGCGCCGTGGCCGCCACACGCCCGTCGCCCGCGGGAATGCGCTCGGGGTCGCCCGTGAGATCGCGCAGCCAGGTGCGAAAGCCGTAGCGCTCATAGATTTCGGTCAGCGCGGCGACGTCGCGCTCGCGCGGCGCCAGGTCTTCGATGCGGTCCACGTGGCCGGTCAGGTCGCAGTCGCACTTCACCGTGAGCAGCTGGCGGGTCAGCGGAAAATTCGGAATGGCCGCGCGCAGGTTGGCGCCCGCCACCCCTTTCACCTGGTCCGCGCCCTCCACCAGCTTGTCGATGGAGCCGTACTCGCCTATCCATTTGGCGGCGGTCTTGGGGCCCACCTTGGTCACTCCGGGCACGTTGTCCACGGTGTCGCCCACCAGCATGAGATAGTCGACGATGCGGTCGGGCGTCACGCCGAACTTCTTCAGCACGCCCTCTTCGTCCAGCACCTCGCCGCTCATGGTGTTCACCAGCGTGACGTCGGCGTTCACCAGCTGGGCGAGGTCCTTGTCGCCCGTGGAAACCACGGTGCGCACGTCCTGCTCCGCCGCGCGCCGGGCCAGCGTGCCGATGATGTCGTCGGCCTCCACCCCTTCGATGGCGAGCACCGGCCAGCCCAGCGCACGCACCGCGCGGTGAATGGGGTCGATCTGGGCCGCCAGGTCTTCGGGCATGGGCGGACGATGTGATTTGTAATCTGGATACAAATCGTCCCGGAAGGTCTTGCCGCGCGCGTCGAAAATGCAGGCGGCATATTCTGCCTTATAGTCGGATACCAGTTTGCGCAGCATATTCACCACGCCATAGAGCGCGCCCGTCGGTTCGCCTTGCGCATTGCGCAAATCAGGCATAGCGTGGAAAGCGCGGTACAGGTAGCTCGAACCGTCGACCAGCAATAAGGTTTTTTTCATGGTTACAAAGGCAGATATGGATACACCCGCCGGCAAACAAATTCCGCTGATTATGTCAGAGATACGGACCGCGGCTGAAAAGCTCGCGGATATCGGGCCGGCGGTCAGCATCTTCGGCAGCGCGCGGGTCAGCCGCAATTCACCGTACTACGAAACCACCGTCGCCATTTCCTCGGCGCTGGCCGACGCCGGCTTCGCGGTGATCGCCGGCGGCGGGCCGGGCATCATGGAGGCGGCCAACAAAGGCGCGTTCGAAGCCGGCGGCACCAGCATCGGCCTCAACATCAGCCTGCCGCACGAAGCGCACAACAACGAATATCAGACCATCAGTCTTTCGTTCGAGTACTTCAATTCGCGCAAGGCGACTTTCTTCATGCACAGCTTCGCCTACGTGGCGATGCCGGGCGGCTTCGGCACCATGGACGAACTGTTCGAGTCGCTCACGCTCATCCAGACCGGCAAGGTGCCGCCCGCCCCGATCGTGCTGGTGGGCACCGAGTACTGGTCCGGCCTGGTGCAATGGCTGGGCGACAGCATGCTGTCCAATGGCATGATAAGCGCCCACGACCTGGAATTGTTCACCATCGAGGACGACCCGCGCAAAGTCGTGCGCCGGGTCGTGGAGTTCCACGAAAAAGTCACTTCCGACGCGCAGTACGCTCCCTCGCTGCCGGCCTGAACGCCGCTGCGCGCGGACCGGCCCAGGTCAGGCCCGCATGAACGCCGGCACGACGTCGGCCGGAATCGGGCAGACATAGGGCTGGCCGTCGCGCGCGTCCAGCAGCTCCTGGCGCGCCCGCGCCAGCGTGTCCGGCCGCGCATACAGCTCCGCCGCGGTGGCGGCCAGGATCTTGGCGGCGTGCGCCATGCCCTTGTGCGCCATCGGCATCTTGCCCTGGGCCACCATCTGCCACGAGTGGAAAGGCGTGCCGTAGGCATAGCACGCGCCCCAGAACTGGGCGGTCGGCGCGACCCAGCTCACGTCGCCCACGTCGGTCGAACCGTAGCTGATCTCGCGCTTTTCCGGATCGTAGGGCGCCACGCCTGCGTACAGCGGCTCGGGGTTGCGCAGCACGGCGCCCAGGTTCTTGCCCGCGTTCTCGATATCGCTCCCGGAAATCGCACCCCACATGCGCCGGGCGGCCTGCGCCTCGCCCTCGGTATAGACCGGCCCCCGCAGCGCCAGCATCTGCTCGTACATCACCTGGCTGATGGCGCGGTTCGGCATGTAGTTGGAACATGCCTTGTCGAAGACGACCTCCAGTTCGCAGCCGGTCATGAGGGCAGCGCCGCGCGCCACGTTCCCCACCCGTTCGTACAGTTCGGCGGCCTGCGCATTGCGCGGCGCGCGCACCAGGTACAGCACTTCGGCGCGCGCCTGCACCACATTGGGCGAAATGCCGCCGCTGTCGGTCACCGCGTAGTGCACCCGCGCCTCCGGCAGCATGTGCTCGCGCAGGTAATTGACGCCGACGTTCATCAGTTCCACCGCGTCCAGCGCGCTGCGTCCCAGATGGGGCGAATTGGCCGCATGCGCGGCCACGCCGCGAAAACGGAAATAGGCTTGGATATTGGCCAGCGACGACTGGTGGAAAATGCCGGTGTGCGAAGCCGGATGCCAGGTCAGGGCGGCGTCCAGATCGTCGAACAGGCCGGCCCGCGCCATGAATGTCTTGCCCGAGCCGCCCTCTTCGGCCGGACAGCCGTAGAAGCGGATCGTGCCCGGCAAGCCGCTGCCGGCCAGGAATTCCTTCACCGCCGCCGCCGCCAGATGCGCGGCGGCGCCCAGCAGATGATGGCCGCACCCATGCCCGTTGCCGTTGGGCGTCTCCGCCGAGGGCTTGCACGCGCAGGCGCCGCTTTCCTGGCTCAGGCCGGACAGCGCGTCGTACTCGCCCAGCAGGCCGATCACCGGCCCGCCCGCGCCCGCCTCGGCCACGAATGCCGTGGGAATGCCCGCCGCGCCACGCGTCACCCTGAAACCCGACGCCTCCAGTTGGGCGATATGCAGTTCGGCCGATCTGTGCTCGTCGTAGCGCAATTCGGCAAGATTCCAGATGCGGTCGCTCAGCTCGGCGTAGCGGCCGCTGCGCGCATCGATGAACGGCACGAGTGTCTCAATCGCTCCCATGATGGCTCCCTCGGATCGGCATGATGGAAGGCCGGCGCACGGCCGGCCGCCCCGCCAGTTTCGGTGAATTCGCGCGCGGATGCCAGCGGCGGGCACGGCGGAGCGCCTTCCGGAATCCGGCCGAAAAAAAACGCCGGACGGATGCCGTCCGGCGTTTTTGCTGCGCGGGCAGCGGGCGGCGCTGCCGCCCCGGCCTCAGGCCGCGGCTTCGCGCGCGGCGCGCTTGCGCTCGTGCTCCTGCAGGTGGCGCTTGCGCAGGCGGATCGACTTGGGAGTGATCTCCACCAGTTCGTCGTCGTCGATGAACTCCACCGCGTATTCGAGCGAAAGCTGGATGGGCGGCACCAGGCGCACGGCCTCGTCCGTGCCCGAGGCGCGAATGTTGGTCAGCTGCTTGCCCTTGATGGGATTCACGACCAGGTCGTTGTCGCGGCTGTGGATGCCGATGATCATGCCTTCGTACAGCGCCTCGCCCGGGCTCACGAACATGCGGCCGCGATCCTGCAGCTTCCACAGGGCGTAGGCCACGGCCTCGCCGTTGTCCTGGCTGATCAGCACGCCATTGCGGCGCTCGCCGATGGAACCTTCCTTGACGGGCGCGTACTCGTGGAAGATGTGGCTCATCAGGCCCGTGCCGCGCGTCAGCGTCAGGAATTCGTTCTGGAAGCCGATCAGGCCGCGGGCGGGAATCAGGTATTCGAGACGGGTGCGGCCACGGCCGTCCGGCTGCATGTCCTGCAGGTCGCCCTTGCGGCGGCCCAGTTCTTCCATGACGCCGCCCTGGTGCGCGTCTTCCACGTCGATGGTCAGCGCCTCGAACGGCTCGCACTTCACGCCGTCGATTTCCTTGAACACCACGCGGGGACGGGACACCGCCAGTTCGTAGCCCTCGCGGCGCATGGTTTCGAGCAGGATGGTCAGGTGCAGTTCGCCCCGGCCCGACACTTCGAACACGGTGTCGTCGCCGGTGTCGCGCACGCGCAGCGCCACGTTGGATTTCAGCTCGCGGTCCAGGCGGTCGCGCAGCTGGCGGCTGGTCACGAACTTGCCTTCGCGGCCGGCCAGCGGCGAGGTGTTCACCATGAAGTTCATGGTCAGCGTCGGCTCGTCGATGCGCAGCATGGGCAGCGGCTCCTGCACGACCGGATCCATGACGGTGGAGCCGATGCCGATCTCCTCGATGCCGTTGATGAGCACGATGTCGCCGGCCTGGGCCTCGTCCACCACCACGCGCTCCAGGCCGCGGAACTTCAGCACCTGGTTGATGCGGCCGCGGCCGCCCTGGCCGTCGGGGCCGAACTTGTAGGCGACTTCCATGCCCGGACGCATGCGGCCTCGGTTGATGCGGCCCACGCCGATCTTGCCCACGTAGCTGTTGTAGTCCAGCGAGATGATCTGCATCTGCAGCGGGCCGTCGGGATCGTCTTCGCGCACCGGCACATGCTCGAGGATGGCCTCGAAGAGCGGGCGCATGTCGCCCTCGCGCACGTCGGGCGACAGGCCGGCATAGCCCGCCAGGCCGGAAGCGTACACGACGGGGAAGTCGAGCTGTTCTTCGGTCGCGCCCAGCTTGTCGAAGAGATCGAAGGTGGCGTTGATGACGTAGTCGGTGCGGGCGCCGGGACGGTCGACCTTGTTGACCACGACGATGGGCTTCAGGCCCAGGGCCAGCGCCTTGCGGGTCACGAAGATGGTCTGGGGCATGGGGCCTTCGACCGCGTCGACCAGCAGCAGCACGCCGTCCACCATGGACAGCACGCGCTCGACCTCGCCGCCGAAATCGGCGTGACCCGGGGTGTCCACGATGTTGATGTGCGTGCCCTGGTATTCCACGGCGCAGTTCTTGGCCAGGATGGTGATGCCGCGTTCCTTTTCCAGGTCGTTCGAGTCCATGACCCGTTCGGCCACCGCCTGGTTTTCGCGGAAGGTGCCCGACTGGCGCAGGAGTTGGTCGACCAGGGTGGTCTTCCCGTGGTCCACGTGGGCGATGATGGCGACGTTGCGCAAGGCGCGAGTCATAGCGTGTCCTTTAAGATCTGGTGGCGGGCAGCAGGCCCGCCGGCAATTCGTTCAGCGCAAGCAATGCCTGCTTGGGATCTGGCATGGCCTGCAAGGCTTCCAGCGTAACGGCGCGGTCCAGTGAAAACGGCCCGACGTGCGTGCGCCGCAGCGCCGCCAGGTGGGCATAGCAACCCAGCGCCCGCCCGATGTCCTGGGCGAGCGTGCGGATGTAGGTGCCCTTGCTGCATGCCACGTCGATCTCCGCCCGGTTGCCCTCGAGCGACAGCAGATCGATCCGGTAGATCGTCACCTGCCGCGGCGGGCGCTCCAGTTCGATGCCCGCGCGCGCGTATTCATACAGCGGTTTGCCATCGCGCTTGAGCGCCGAATACATCGGTGGCACTTGCGAGATGGCGCCCGTGAAACGTGACAGCGCCTGGGCAAGCGCGGCCTCGTCCACATGGAATCCGGCTTCCGCCCGGGCGGTGATATTGCCCGTCAGGTCGCCGGAATCGGTTTCTTCGCCAAATTGCAGCGTAGCGCGATATGCCTTGTCGGCGTCAAGCATCGCGCCGGAAATCTTGGTGGCGCGTCCCATGCAGCACACCAGCAGCCCGGTCGCGAAAGGATCGAGCGTGCCGGTGTGGCCGGCCTTGGCGGCGTCCATGGAGCGCCTTGCGCGCTGCAGCGCATGATTGCTCGACAAGCCCTCGGGTTTGTCGAGCAGCAGCACACCGTCGAGCGCGAGCCCGCGTCGTTTAGCCATCGTCGGAATCCGGAGAAAAGCAGTGACGACAGCCCGGTCAGGACTGGTCTTCAGGTTCGTCGGGCACGCCCGAATGCGGGCCGGGCCGGTTGGCGCGGTCGATCAGGATCGACATTTCGATGCCGCGGGCGATCTGCGCGTCGTGGATGAAGCGCAAGGTGGGAACGGTGTGGATGTGCAGCAGCTTGTAGAGCTGGGAGTGCAGCCAGCCGGCCTTTTCGTTCAGCAAGGCGGCCGCGGCCTCGGGCTCGGCGCCCAACACCGTGAAGTACACCTTGGCATGCGCGTAATCGGCCGACAGCTCCACGCCCGACAGCGTGATCAATCCGGCGCGGGCCGTGTCGATCTCGCGCTGGATGATGCCGGCCAGATCCTTCTGGATCTGGTCGGCCAGCCGCTGGTTGCGGCCGGGGATGGCTTTGGACTTGTGACGGCTCATGAAATGAATAATGCCCGCGCGACACCTTACAGGGTGCGCGCGACTTCCTTGATTTCAAAGACTTCCAGCTGGTCGCCCACCTGGATGTCGTTGTTGCCGCGCAGCGTCAGGCCGCAATCGAAACCCGCCTTGACTTCCTTGACGTCGTCCTTGAAGCGGCGCAGCGATTCGAGATGGCCGGTCCAGTGCACCACGTTGTTGCGCAGCAGGCGGACCTGGGCGTCGCGGCGCACCACGCCGTCCAGCACCATGCAGCCGGCGATGTTGCCGATGCGCGAAATGGTGTAGATCTCGCGGATCTCGACCAGGCCGATGATCTCTTCCTTCTTCTCGGGCGCCAGCATGCCCGACATGGCCGCCTTCACCTCGTCCACGGCGTCGTAGATGATGTTGTAGTAGCGCACGTCGATGCCGTTGCTCTCGGCCAGCTTCTTGGCGCTGGCCTCGGCCCGCACGTTGAAGCCGATGATGACGGCGTGCGAGGCGATGGCGAGGTTCACGTCCGTTTCGGAAATGCCGCCCACGGCGGCGTGCACCACCTGCACGCGCACTTCGTCCGTGGAGAGCTTGGTCAGCGACTGCACCAGCGCTTCCTGCGAACCCTGCACGTCGGTCTTCACGATGAGCGTGAGGGTCTGCGTGCCTTCGCCCATGTTGTCGAACATGGATTCGAGCTTGGCGGCCTGCTGGCGGGCCAGCTTGACGTCGCGGAACTTGCCCTGGCGGAACAGGGCGATTTCGCGCGCCTTGCGCTCGTCGGACAGCGCGATCAGCTCGTCGCCGGCGGCGGGCACTTCCGTGAGGCCCTGGATTTCCACCGGGATGGACGGACCGGCCGACTGCACCGGCTTGGCGTTCTCGTCGAGCATGGCGCGCACGCGGCCGAAGCTCGCGCCGGCCAGCACCACGTCGCCGCGCTTGAGCGTGCCGCTCTGCACCAGGATCGTGGCCACCGGGCCGCGGCCCTTGTCGAGGCGCGCTTCGATGACCAGGCCCTTGGCGGGCGCGTCGACCGGGGCCTTGAGCTCCAGCACCTCGGCCTGCAGCAGCACGTTCTCGAGCAGGTCGTCGATGCCGTCGCCGGTTTTCGCGGACACCGGCACGAAAGGCACGTCGCCGCCGTATTCTTCGGGCACCACTTCCTCGGCCACCAGTTCCTGCTTGACGCGGTCGGGGTTGGCGGACGGCTTGTCGATCTTGGTGATGGCCACGACCATGGGCACGCCCGCGGCCTTGGCATGGTGGATGGCCTCGCGCGTCTGCGGCATGACGCCGTCATCGGCAGCCACGACCAGGATGACGATGTCGGTCGCCTTGGCGCCGCGGGCACGCATGGCCGTGAATGCCTCGTGGCCCGGGGTGTCCAGGAAGGTGATCACGCCGCGCTCGGTTTCCACGTGATAGGCGCCGATGTGCTGCGTGATGCCGCCGGCCTCGCCCGCCGCCACCTTGGCGCGGCGGATGTAATCCAGCAGCGAGGTCTTGCCGTGGTCGACGTGGCCCATGACGGTCACCACCGGCGCGCGCGGCAGCGCCTCGGCCTCGCTCACGTCGGCGGCTTCGTCCAGGAAGGCTTCCGGATCGTCCAGCTTGGCGGCGATGGCGGTGTGGCCGAGTTCCTCGACCACGATCATGGCGGTTTCCTGGTCCAGCACCTGGTTGATGGTCACCATCTGGCCCAGCTTCATGAGCTGCTTGATGACCTCGGCGGCCTTGACCGACATCTTGTGGGCCAGGTCGGCCACGCTGATGGTTTCGGGCACGTGCACTTCGCGCGCGATGAATTCCTGCGGCGCCGGTTCGGCGCGGCGCTCGTTCTGCTGGTTGCGGCCGCCGCGGCCGCCCTTGCCGCCCTTGCCGGCGCGCCAGCCGTCACGGCTCGCGGGGCCCGAGGGCTTGTCCGCGGGCTTCTTGCGGGCGCTGTCTTCGGACCAGGTGGACGACACCTCGGCCGTCTTGATGGTCTTCTTGGAGCCCGGCGCGGCCGGCTTCGCATCCTTCTTGGCGGCGGTGGCGGCGGGCGCCTGCTTGCCGGCCGGCTTGTGCAGCGTGCCGGACAGCGCGGCGGGCGCCTCGGGTTCGGGCGCGCGCAGCACCTTGCGCGGACGGTTCAGCATTTCGCGCAGGGCCGCGGCCTCGGCCTCGGCGGCGCGGCGCGCCTCGTCGCGCGCGGCGGCGCTGGCCGACGGGCTGCCGGCCGAAGCGGCCAGGGGCGGCGGCGCGGCGCGGCGGAGATCGCCGGACCGGCCGGCCCTGGGGGCGGACGCGGCCGGCTCCTGCTTGGCGGCGGGCGCGGACTTCACGGATTCGGGCTTCGCCGCGGCCTGGGGCTTGGCGGCAGGCGCTTGGGCCTGGGAGGATGTTTCGGACTTATTCGCTAGCACAACGGGTTCCGGCTCGGCTTTTTCAGCCTGGGGCTCGGCAGATTCGATCTCGACTTCGGGCTTGGCCTCTTGGGCCACGGGCTCGGCAGGAGCAGGCGCCGGCGTCGGTTCCGGTGTGGGTTCAGGCTGGGCCTGGACCTTGGCCTCGACGGCCTCGACGGGGGCGGGCGCTTCGGCCGCAACGGTATTCTCGGGCGCGGACGCCGGGGCGGCGGGCGCTTGCTCGGCCGGCTCGGGCTGCTTGGCGGCAGGGGCCTGCTCCATGGCGGGCGCCGGCGCGGGCTCCGCCTTGGCGGATGCGGCGGCCGTCTCCGGCTGGACAGCGGCGGCGGCCTCTTCTTCGGCTGCGCGCGCAGCGGCGGCCTGCTCCTGGGCCAGCTCGGCCGGATCGCGCTTGACGAACACGCGCTTCTTGCGCACCTCCACCTGGATGGTGCGCGAGCGGCCCGTGGCGTCGGCCTGGCGGATCTCGGACGTCTGGCGCCGCGTCAGGGTGATCTTCTTGCCTTCTGTCGCTCCATGCGCGCGGCGCAGCGATTCGAGCAATTTCGCCTTGTCGCTGTCGGTGACGGCATCGTCCACCGATTTGAGGTCAACGCCGGCCGAACGCAACTGCTCCAGCAGCACGTTGGCAGGCATTTTCAGCTCGGTAGCGAACTGGGCGACGGTGTTACTCGACATTAGGCTCTCTCTTCCCTTTATGCAGCTATGACAAACAACGCGAACTCGCGGCGGGCGGGGCCGGCCCGCCGCGCTCCCGGCCCCTGGTTATTCCTCGTCGAACCAGTGGGCGCGGGCCCGCATGATGAGTTCGCTGGCTTCCTGCTCGGACAGCCCGGCGATTTCCGCCAGTTCGTCCGTCGCGAGTTCGGCCAGGTCATCACGCGTATGCACTTGACGCTCGGCCAGCTTCGCGGCCAGTTCGGGCGTCATGCCTTCGAGTTCCAGCAGATCCTGCGCGGTCTCAAGGCGCTCTTCCTGGGCGATGGCCTCGGTCAGGAGCGCATTGCGGGCGCGGGCGCGCAATTCATTGATGGTGTCTTCGTCGAACGCCTCGATTTCCAGCAGCTCCTGCAGCGGAACGTAGGCGATCTCCTCGATACCCGTGAAACCCTCGTCGATGAGGATGTCGGCGACTTCCTCATCGACGTCCAGCTTGCTCATGAAGGTGGCGCGCAGGGCCGAACGCTCCACTTCCTGCCGGTTGAGGCTTTCTTCCGGCGTCATGATGTTGATTTGCCAACCGGTCAGCTCCGAGGCCAGGCGCACGTTCTGGCCCTTGGCGCCGATGGCCTTGGGCAGGTTTTCCTCGTCCACCACCACGTCCATGGCGTGCTTGTCCTCGTCGACGACGATGGACTCGACGTTGGCGGGCGCCAGCGCGCCGATGACGAACTGGGCCGGATCCTCGGACCACAGGACGATGTCGACCTGCTCGCCGCCCAGCTCGTTGCGCACCGCCGTCACGCGCGAACCGCGCATGCCCACGCACGTGCCGATGGGATCGATACGCTTATCGTATGCCACCACGGCGATCTTCGCACGCACCCCGGGGTCGCGCGCCGCGGCCTTGATCTCCAGCAGGCCCTGCTCGATCTCGGGCACTTCGTTCTCGAAGAGCTGGCGGATGAACTCGGGCGAGGTGCGCGACAGGATCACCTGCTGGCCGCGGGCCGCGTGGTCTACGCGCAACACATAGGCGCGCACGCGGTCGCCGACCCGGAGGTTTTCCTTGGGGATCATCTCGGAGCGCGGCAGCCGCGCCTCGATCTTGCCGGTTTCGATGATGGCGTCGCCCTTGTCCATGCGCTTGATGGTGCCGGACACGATGGTTTCGCCGCGGTCGAGGAAGTCGTTCAGCACCTGCTCGCGCTCGGCGTCGCGGATCTTCTGCAGAATGGCCTGCTTGGCCGCCTGCGCGCCGATACGGCCGAACTCGATGGGCTCGAGCGGCTCCTCGATGTACTCGCCGACCTGGATGCCGGGAACGATCTCCTGCGCATCCGACAGCATTTCCTGCTTGTCGGGCTCCTGCAGACCGGCCTCGTCGGGCACGACCAGCCAGCGTCGGAATCCCTCGTGGTTGCCGGTTTCCCGGTCGATGGCCACACGGATGTCCGCATCGTCCTTGAAGCGCTTTTTCATGGCCGAGGCCAGCGCACTTTCGAGTGCTCCGAATACGACTTCACGCGTGACGTTCTTTTCACGCGCCAAGGCATCGACCAACAGAAGAATTTCGCGACTCATCGCTTTTTGCCCTTGAAATCCAGAACGGGATCCAGTTTTGCACGCTCGATGTCGTCGAGCGTGAAATTCAGTACCTGGACGTCGTTCTTCTTTGCCTCAAATTCGAGACCGAACACGGTCTTGCGCGCGCCGGCCTCGGCCTGCGGCGTTTCTTCCTCGTGCACAGTCAGCGTGCCCGTGTAGACCTTGCGCCCGTCGAGCGCCTCGCGCAGCTTGATCTCCACGCGTTCTCCCGCGAAACGGCGGAAATCGGCCTCGTTGCGCAAAGGGCGGTCCACGCCCGGCGAACCCACCTCAAGCCGCTTGTAGTCGATGTTCTCGACCTCGTACACCCGCGACAACTGGCGGGATACCTGTTCGCAGTCTTCGATGCGCACGCCGCCGACCCGGTCGATCGTGACACGCAAAAGGCCCAGGGCGGCACGTTCCACGTCGACGAGTTCGACGTCCATGCCGGCCAGAGCCTCTTGGGTCAATGCGAATAAATCAGCCATATACTCAAAAAAAATGGGCTGCACGCCCAGCCCATCCTATTGCACAGCGCCCGGCCACCCTGCCCGCCAGGGACAAGGCGATGCCGGGCGGCGCCCAGATCGCGGCATGCAGTCTCGATAGCGCCCCGAACCTGCGGTTCCCGGGGAAAGCCGGGACGCGCAACCGGCGCGGCCCGCCGCAGGTATATATAAAACCGTCCGTAATAGACGTTTATATAACTCGCCGCCCGCCGCACTCAAACGCCGCGCGCCACAAGACGCAAAGCCATGAAAACCGTTGATTTTACCAGATAAACTGGAAAAACGCCTGATTCCTCACGGGTTTACGCTCATCCGGCGCAGGCTGGCGGCCGCCGGCGCCTCAGCGGCCGCCGCGCCCCCTGCCATCCAGGATGCCGAGGCGGGATTCATGGGCGCTTGCGCCCCGCGGCTGCCAGTCGTCGCCGCGCGCGGACGAACCGCGCGGGGAACGGGATTTGGCCGCAGGCTTGCCGCCGCGCGGGCCTTCCGCTTTCGCGGCGCGCCCACCCTGCTTGGCGGGGCGGGCGGGCCCGCGCGCATTGCCGCCCGCCTTGCCCGCGCCGCCGGACTTGGACGCCCCCTTGCGGGCCGCGGGAGCGGCATTGGCGTTGACGGCCGCCGGCGCGGCGGACGCGCCGGCCGCGGCAGCCCGCAAGCCGCCGGCCTGCCCGCGCCCCTTGCCGCCCTGTTTGCCGCCGCCCTTGCCGCCGCGCGAAGCGCCGGACTTGCCCTTGCGGCTGCCCTCGGCGGCCAGCGGATGGCCGTTGGCGTAGCCGCCGGCGATCATCAGGCCCGTGCCGAAAGGATCGGACGGACAAGCGGCAACCTGCCCCGGGCTGCCCTGGCGGCCGCCCTGGAGCTTGCCCCGGCGGCCGATGCGCGCGCCGTTCATGCCGTTGCGGTCCAGCGTGCCGAATCCGGGCGGCAGCGCGCTGTCGTGCGACTGCGGCTGTTTGGAGCGGCGGCGGCCGCCGGATTCATCGTCGTCGCGCAGCAGACCCAGCTGCACCATCAGCGCGGTGACCAGCGAGGCGTCCAGCTCCTCCCAGCGGCCCCGGCGCAGCGTGCGGGGCAGCACGATGTCGCCGAAACGGGTGCGGATCAGGCGGCTGACGGTCACGCCCACCGCCTCGAACATGCGCCGGACCTCGCGGTTGCGGCCCTCTTGCAGCGTGACGCGGTACCAGCGGTTGCTGCCGTCGCCGCCCAGGTAGTCGAGCGAGCCGAAGGCGGCCATGCCGTCTTCGAGTTCGATGCCGTCGACCAGCGATTGGCGCTGGGCATCGTCCATCTCGCCCAGCACGCGGACGGCGTATTCGCGCTCCGTGCCGTAGCGGGGATGCATGATGCGGTTGGCCATGTCGCCCGAGGTCGTGAAAATCAACAGCCCTTCGGTGTTCAGGTCCAGCCTTCCGACCGACAGCCACTTGCCGGTGCGCAGCTTGGGCAGGCGGGCGAACACGCTGGCGCGCCCGCCGGGATCGTCATGGCTGACGATTTCCCCGGCCGGCTTGTGATACAGGATCACGCGCGGCGGCTTCTTGGCGTTGGGGCGGGCGACGGGCTTGCCGTTGACCCGCACCTGGTCGTTGGGGCCTACCCGCTGGCCGATGTGGGCCGGCTCGCCGTTGACGGAAACCCGGCCCGCGATGATCAGCTCTTCCATTTCGCGGCGCGAGCCGATGCCCGCGTCCGCCAGCACCTTGTGCAGCTTGGGCATGACCGCCTCGCTGTTGAGGTACTTGCCCAGGCGCTGCTCCATGCGGTCGGCCTTTTCCAGGTAGGCCAGCGCCTGCTCGGCCTCCTGCTCGGTGCCGCGATCGCCGCCGCGCGGCTGCGCCTCGGCCGCCGCGGGAGCCGCGCCCTCGGCCGCGCCTTCGGCGGCTTCCGAGCGGCGGCGGCGGAAAGGCGTGCGCAGCTTGCGCCCGCGGCCGCGGGCGCCGCCCTCGGCCTCTGCGGCCGGCTCCCGGGCCGGCGACGATTCCGGCGAAGCCGGCTTCACGGCATCGTCCGAACGGGGTGTGTCATCCTGCATAGCGCTATTCGTTGTCACGGGGACAGCTCCGAATTTCAAACTTGGTTGGGCCTGCCTGCGGCGGGCGCCTCTTCATCATCAGGAAATGCCGGCCTCGGGCCGGACTCGGGCGGCCGCGCCTGCGGCTCGCCGCCGGGCGCCGGCCCGTTTGCAGCCGCCGGACTGCCAGCCGCCTCGGCTCCGGGCACGGCTTGCGGCGAATCCATGGAAACGCCGCCGGCAGCGGCCGCCTGCGAGATCGAATCGCCCGGCTCGCCGGGCCTTGCTTGCTTTTCAGGGGATGCGGATTCCGCCTCTTGGGCGGCGTCGTCGGGCATCTGGCCGTCGGGCGCCGCGATCGCGGCCTCGGCGGGCTCATCCTGGCGCGCGGAGCGGGCCTGGTCTGCCCGCGCCGGGGAAATCGGCGTATCCGCGGGGGATGCCTCTGCAGACGACTCGTCCGCAGGCATGCCCGCAACGTCCGCGCCATTCACGCCTTCGTCTTCATGTATGCGTGAAAGCGGTGATTCTACGCCATCGGCAGCCGCCGTGGCGGATGTTTCGCTCGAAACAGACATTTCCGCACGCGGAACATCCGCATTTTCCTCGGCGGCGGCGGGAGTTTCCGCGGCGGCTTCGGCCTCGCCCTGCGCGGGCTGCGCCTCGCCCAGGTCCAGCCCCGCCAGCGCCGCGGCCGCCTGGGCGGACTCCAGCGGCGGAAGCTCGTCGAGCGCCCTCAGCCCCAGGTCGTCGAGAAACTGCCTCGTGGTGCCGAAAAGCGCGGGACGCCCGGGCGCATCGCGATGGCCGATCACTTCGATCCAGCCGCGGTCCTCCAGGGCCTTGACGATCTGCGAAGAAACGGTCACGCCGCGTATGTCTTCGATATCGCCGCGCGTGACCGGCTGGCGCCACGCAACGATGGCCAGCGTTTCCATGACCGCGCGCGAATACTTGGGCGGTTTCTCGGGATTCAGCCGCTCCAGGTAGCGCTGCATCTGCGGACGGCTCTGGAACCGCCAGCCCGACGCGAGCTGCGCCAGCTCCATGCCGCGGCCGTTCCACTGCTCGCCCAGCGTCTCCAGCAGCGATCGCAGCTTGGCGTTGTCGAACTGCGGATCCTCCGCGAAAAGCTTGCGCATATCCGAAAGTTGCATCGGCTGCGACGCGCACAGCAGCGCGGTTTCCAGCACGAGTATCGCCTCGCTATCGTTCATCGACATCCAACGTTAAAAAGGCCGACTTGCGTTCGGCAAAAAATGGGATTACTATTTCATTCTTCCAGACGCGGGGTGGAGCAGTCTGGCAGCTCGTCGGGCTCATAACCCGAAGGTCGTAGGTTCAAATCCTGCCCCCGCAACCAGAACTCGAAAGGCCCGGCCGTTGCGCCGGGCTTTTTGCATCTGGCGTTCCGTGTGCATGTGGCGTTCTGCCCGGTTTTCCTGGATTTCCCGATTCCGGCCCGCCACCCGGCTGCCGCGCGCGACGCGCCCGCAGCCGGCCGGCAGGATTCGCCCGGCATCGATGGCGCCCCGGCCGTGAATGGCATGATTGTGCGATGTTCTCACCGTAATCCTGTATGACAGCCTGGAATTCGGCCGCGCGAAGACAGCCCTGGCCTGGCGGCAAGCCCCGAACCGCCCCGCATAGCGGGCGGACGCGCCTGATTTCCGGAACAGCCGGCACATCGGCCGGCGGACCGTGCGCAGCGCCCGCTACGACGGACACATGCCCGGCCCCTAACAAAACAAGGTAAACAAGGCCCTGATCCGCAAGCACCCGGCGCCGGACCGCGGCGCGGCAGTGGCGCCGCATCCGTTCCGCCCCCCTCCGTTGCAAGAGCGCGCCGAGCGCGCCTGCCGGGCTTGCGATTCTTAGATGTTTTTCCTGACCAACAGATCACAGGCAGGTCACAGGCAGACAGACCAAGGGGCTATGGCGGATTTGCCGGCAAACCCGCGCAGGCGCAACGCCCGCCCCAACCTGTTGATGCAATAGGCAAATTATAGCGCCATATCCCCTCGCCTCAAGCCCGGGCAGGCCGCGGGGCCTGCGCGTCCCAGGGAGCCGACTCCAGCCTGGCCGCCAGGAAATCGAGCATGGAGCGCAGGATCAGGGGCATCTGCCGGCGCGACGCGTAGACACCGTAGATGCCGAGTTCCTCGGGCGGAAACGACGCGAGAATGGGGCGCAGGCGCCCTGCCGCGATGTCGTCGGCCGCCAGGTACGTGGGCAGCATGGCGATGCCTGCGCCCTCGACGGCCGCCCGGGCCAGGGCGGAGACGTCATTGGCCCGGATATTGCCGTCGACCGGAACGTCCACCGGCTGCCCGTCGCGCATGAAGCGCCACAGGCTCTTGCCGAAATGCGTGTGCGTCAGGCAGTTGCGCTGCGAAAGATCTTCCAGGCGCGCCGGCTCGCCCTCGCGCGCGAGATAGGCGGGGGCCGCGCACACCACCGAGCGGCACACCGCGAGCTTGCGGGCGATCACGTTGGGGTCGAGGTCGTTGGTGATGCGCACCGCGAGGTCCACCCGCTCCTCGATGAGGTTCACCGCGTGCTCCACCAGCACCAGATCCACACTGGCGCCCGGGTGCAGGCCGACGTATTCCGCCACCAGCGCCGCCAGGTGCCGCGCGCCGAACGACACGCTGGCCGTCATGCGCAGCAGGCCGCGGGGAGCATCCTCGGGCGAGGCCACCGCACTGCGCAGCTCGCCCACCATTTCGAGCATCTGGCGGCAGCGCGGCAGAGTTTCGGCGCCCGCCGGCGTGAGACTGAGGCGGCGCGTCGTGCGATGCAGCAGCCGCACCCCCACCCACTGTTCCATTTCGGCAAGGTAGCGCGACACCATGGCACGGGACATGTCCAGATGGATGGCCGCAGCCGACAGGCTGCCCCGGTCGGCGACCTCGACAAATACCTGCATGGCTTTCAGACGGTCCATGATTGTCTCGATCCGCGCATCAGACGTAACGTTTATACCGTACTTCCGGGCGTTTTCCTTGCCGGGCCGCCCGCAAGGGTCAGTGCGCGTCAACCCCGGGCCGACAGGACTTCCTGCAGCGCGGCGCGCACGGTTTCCGGGCATTCGCCGCGCACGATGGCCACCAGGCGCGACTCGCCCTCGCCTTCCGGCCAGCCCGGCAGGGGCGCCAGCGGATAGAGTTCGCCATGCACGCCCTGCACCTCCATGGGCAGGGTTTCGCCTTGGAAGGCGACCCAGCCCTTGAGGCGCAGCAGCGCATCGCCGAACCGCTCCTGCACGCGCGCCACCCCGGAGAGAAATCGCGCCCGGGGCAGCGGCGCGTCCAGGGCGACGACGCAACTGCCGGCCGGCGCATGCCGCGACCCGGCCATTCCGGCATAGGCGCCCAGCCACGACCTGAGCTCCGCGGGAGAACGGCGCGCCGGCAGCGGCTCGGCCAGCAGCCCGGGCAAGGCCGAGCCGGCCACATGGACGGCGCGCCGGGCGCCCGGATTAATGGCGCTCGCGGCGCGTTCGGCTTCGGCCAGTTCGGACGGACCGGCCAGATCGGCCTTGCTGAACACGACGGCGTCGGCAAGCGCGAGCTGGCGCACCGCCTCGGGATGTTCCGCCAGGCGGCGCGCGCCCTGCCGGGCATCCACGACCGCCACGCAGCCCGTATAAACGTAGCGCTCTGCCAGGAAACGGTCGTGCCGCAGCGTGAAGATCACGGACGCGGGGTCGGCCAGCCCGCTCGTCTCGATGAAAACCCGCCGGAAAGGCGGAATGGCGCGGCGCAAAGCCTGCATGAAAAGATCGCGCAGCGCATCGGCCACGTCGCCGCTGACCGCGCAGCACAGGCAGCCGCCCTCGACCAGCACCACGCGGTCGCTCGCCGGCCTGACCAGATGATGGTCCACCCCGACATCGCCGTATTCGTTGACGATGACGACCGAGCCGGCAAACGCGGGCTCGCGCAGCAGCCGGTTGAGCAGCGTGGTCTTGCCGCTGCCCAGGAACCCGGTGATCACCTCGACGCGGATGCGCCCGTCCTGCTCCTGCAGCCCCATGGCCCACTACCTCGAAAGCGGCGATCGCCGAAAACCGGAAAAGGCCGGAGAAAACCAAGGCCGAGCGCCGAAACGCCCCCCCAAAGCCCCCAAGGCCCTGTAATAAAAGCCTCAATGCCACCCCAAAGCCAAAAGGGCCAATCACTTGCGTGATTGGCCCCAAATTCCTTGGCTCCCCGAGCTGGGCTCGAACCAGCGACCTGCGGATTAACAGTCCGTCGCTCTACCGACTGAGCTATCGGGGAACTGCTAAGAAGTGAAATTATGGAGGAATTTTTTGGGAAATGCAAATCGTGGCTTTGAAGAAAAAACGCGGGCACGGTTTCCTTTTGCCAAGAATCTCTGATATGATCTCGGTCTTTCGTGACCCGCGCGCCCCTGATAAAGGGACGCACGCAGATGCGGAACGGTCAGGCCGGCATAGCTCAGTTGGTAGAGCAGCGCATTCGTAATCGCGACGCGGTTGCTATGATGTGAGGCCACCAAGGTAAGCACGGCAAGGCTTTCGGGCCGCCAGCGGCCCGATGGCAAGGTAGTACGGACACGGTTTAGACAAGTTTTAGGTTTCGCCGCTTTAGCTCAGTTGGTAGAGCAGTTCATTCGTAATGAAAAGGTCGCCAGTTCGAATCCGGCAAGCGGCACCAAAAAAGTGAGAAGGGCCACCCAAGCGGGTGGCCCTTTTTGCTTTGTATATGAGAAATGAAAAGAGCCGCTGTCATGCGGCTCTTTTCATTGCACCAACAGCATCACAGCGTCAGAACGGACTGCTGGCGGTATTCGTCCAGGGATACGGACTCTCCCGCAACGATCCGCTCGTAGAGCTCCTTCATCGCGTCCGGCGTCATGCCCTTGTCAAGGAACCGGAAGGCGGAGGCCCCCACGTACTCAGGCAGTGCTTCGAACGTCATCCAGTGGCGCCCTTCCGCCTCTGCCACCTGGCCCGTGGTGTTCGAGCCGCCGAAGATGTCCACGACGAGGTCTTCGGGATCAGTCAACATTCGGATGAAGAACTCGGGCAGCTTCGTGGGGAAGCGTGCCGGATGCCCCTTAATACCTACTGCCTTGCAGCCCGATAGGTATTGCCCGTTGGACTCTGAGTTCGAGATTTGCAGGAGGTTGGGCGGGATCGCTCCCCCGTTGTCCTTCGCAAAACCTTTGCCTATGTCATGCCCCGAAGGTCGGACTCTCGGCGTGTAGAACTTGTCAGGGTCCTCGATCAACTTCTTCATGCGGTCGCTGTACGGCGCGAGAACCTTGGTGATGTCGGACTTAGGCCACTCGGTCTTGCTGAACCACCACACCGTGTTGACCGAGTCCTTTACCCGGAGCTTCCGCTTGTTCACCCACTCAATCGGGCTCGGCAGCTTGGACGGATTGAACCAGTAGAAGTCCTCCGCCAAGAAGAACCCCAACTCGTCCACCATGCGGATCATCACGCGGAAGTTGTAAAGGCTGCGGGCGGGCACTCCCTTCATGTAGGCCCCACCGAAATCCACGACGAAGCTACCATCATCCTTTAGCTTCTGGTGTACCAGCTTCGCGAACTCAAGAAACCAGTCGATGTATTCGTGCTGGTCGAGGTTCCCGTACTCCTTCTGCCGTTGCAGGGCGAAGGGAGGACTCGTCATCACTAGGTTGACGCTGTTGTCGGGAAGCGCGGCAAGGAGCTCGCGAGAGTCGCCGATGTAGGTTCCGCCCTTGCGGGTGAAGTAGGCCGGGGAAAAAGCGTCAATCATGCTGGGTGCTACTCATAGTCTGTAGATTCATCGTCATCATGCGTTGATTATCCCGCGTATGGAGAAAAAACAGAACCCCTCTGCATCAAGGCGATATGTCGCTTTGAACCTACGGAGGATGCGGGAGCAACTTGGTTTGTCGCAGGAGGCCCTGGCCGATGCGGCGGGACTTCATCGCACCTACGTCGGGTCGGTGGAGCGTGGTGAACGAAACATCTCCATCGACAACATCGACCGGCTTGCCATTGCTCTGAATGTTTCTCCCGCTTCACTGCTGGAGAAACCAAAACAATGACGCTCAAGCCGCATGACGACTACCAACGCCTACAAGCCGCATGGCCCTCTGTCGAGGAATACCAGCGGCTGGCAACCAAGCATGGCATCGATGACATCTTCCAGGACAATGGAGGCAAACTGCTTCAAGTCCTTCTCCTGCTCGGCCTCCGCATCATTCCCGGTCGTGAGGGCAATGATGCAGTGGATGCCGACGGGCGCGAGTACGAGTTGAAGTCGGTCAACATCGAGTTGACCAAGGGCTTCTCGACCCATCACCACATGAACCCCGTCATTATCGCTAAATATCGGCAGGTTCCGTGGGTTTTCGCCATCTACCGCCATATCGCGCTCCAGGCCGTATACATCCTAGAGCCCGACGATCTGGAGTTCTATTTCCAGAAGTGGGAGGAGAAGTGGCACGCGGATGGCAATAAGGACATCAATAACCCGAAAATCCCCGTCAAGTACGTTATCGAGAACGGTAAGCTCCTGTACGGGGAGACTCCCGACCTGTCGGCCCGCCGCCAAGTACAGCCGACCCCGCCGGATGCGGCGGGCTTCGAACCAGACGAAGTCTAGGACGGCCTCACCAGGCGGCCCGTGCCGCGTCCGGACGCCTCGGCCCTGATGCTGAGCAGCCCGGACCGAGACGGAGCCTCCGTGGCTCGCCCGGACAAGAGAAGTGTTGGTATCTGCGCACAGCTAGTTGATGCACTATTGGGTTTGTCGGCGCCACCAGCCGCCGGCGAATCGGCCTTCGGCGGCCCAAACAGCCGAGACCCGCCCCGCAGACTGAAGGGATCAACGGGCCCATCTCCGCGACGCACGGCGGGCAGTCCCCTCGCGGCACACGCCCCGAGGGGAACCCGCCCGGAGCCGAGAGATGGCAAACCCCTACGTCCCCAAGCAACTCACCCCCGAGCAGCTCGCCGAGTTGCACGCCCTCCCCGACGAGGCCCTCGCCACCGCCCAGGAGGCGGCCGCGTTCCTGCGCCTCACCTACGGCACGCTCGCGTGGTACAGGTGCCAGGGCGGCAGCCCCAAGTTCAGGAGTGGATCGTCGGCCGCCGCTGGGACTCGCTGCACGCCGACCGCGACGACGCGGTGACCATCGCGACCCTGCACATGTTCCTGAACGAGGTCGGGGGAGGCATCGCGCCGCCCGATCCCGAGGAGGACTTCGACGTGTGGGAGGATGACGGCGAGCCCGCCTACCTCCAGCAGCTTCAGCACGCGGGTCCTGCCGAACTCGGCCACATGGCCCAGGTCGCCGTGGGCACCAAGAACGTCACCCTGGCCTCCGCCGTCCTGTCACTGCTCGACAAGATGCCCAGCAAGGATCGCCCTGTCGGTCCCGCTGAGCTCGCCGTCGCCATGAAGCTGGAGGACTACGAGAAGGTCCGCGAGTACATCAAGCTGGGCGATGCGCGCCTGCAAGGCATCCTCGTCGCCGTCCGCACCTGGCAGTCGGGTCGCTCCAACCCGCTCAACACCGTGTCGCTGGCCATGCGCGAGCAGGAAATCGACCATGCCCTGATCGGTGGCGGCGATGGCGACGCATAAGCTCCCCGTCTATCCGGCAGACCACCCGGTAGCCCTGGCGCTGCGCGCGATGTTCAGCGCCCTCGAAACCGAACGCGGTCTGCTTGAAGCCCTGGTCGATACGGCGGAACGCGTGGGCGTTCCCTTCGGCTCGAAGCGCTTCGATGAAGCCGCCGCGATGGCGGGCATCCCGTACAGCCGCTCCCTCGACCTCTATCTCGATCGGCAGACCCAGCGCGAGGCTGACGCGCTGCCGTTCCATCTGGCACATATGGCGTTGCTGCACTAACCGCTGTTTGCGCCGTGTCCAAGGGGCGATCCGTGACGGGTTGCCCCTTTGCGTTTCAAGGGCTTATGGGGCGCGGATGACTGATCGAGTGTTGGTGGGCTGGCCAATGCCCAAAGAAGCGGGGCTGTCGTAAAGACAGCCCCGCTTAAGTCATCTTACTTGGATCTTACGAGGAATCGCCAAGATTGATGACCATATGCCCAGGCATCAAGAATTTTGTTGCTATTCCTGACGCGCCGGAATCGGCAGTACACCCACCGAAATCCCGGCGGAGCTTGCTTCTCTGCTGTCATATATAGACTCCGGATACGTCGGGAAGCTAGACGTACCCATTTGCTTGACAAAGGAGAATCCACTAGACTCATAGGCGCCAACCGTAGGCTGAGTGGGCTTCCCATTCTCCTACTGCGGAGGGGACGTGAGTCTCCTCCGCAATTCTCTACCTCATGGCGTATGCCTTGATAATCGCGGCAAGGCGTGAAGCCTCGGCCTCAGTCAGATCAACCGGAAGACCTGTGATCTGGACTGTTACCCCCTCTCGAAGAGGCACCGGTACGTTCACACTGCCAGGGGTGCTGACCTGCGTGGTCGTTGGCGGGGCGTGCTCTCCGCCCATCGGCTTGCCTTCTGCACGCTGATCTTCTGCCTTGCGGACAGCTTTTGCTGGCTTTTTCGCTGTTGATGATCCGTTGGATTTAAGTGCAGGCCGGAATTGGGCAGGATTTTCGACGTACAGGAAGAAATCGTTAAGGGCTGAACTGAGTCGACTACGGTAGACCATCAAGCTCTCTGGCTTGTAGTCTTTTCCGGCCTTATTCGCGAATCGCTGGAACACTAAGTCCAAGTCCAGCTGCTTGAGATCTGAAGCCTCTTGCTCATCAAGTACGCCCAAGATCTTATTCGCTGCTCCCTTGCGACTCTGCACAGTGTTCTTGTTTAGCAAGTGCTTGTTCGCCAGGTAGTCGAGGAACTCGTTAAGAGCCCGTAAGGAGTAGTCTTTGCCTGTCATGACGGCCCTTTTGATAGATTGACGGCGAAATCATAGGGGTTCTTTATTTTCCCGTCAAGGATCAAGCCATCAATTTTTGATGACTTGATGGGCTTACCTCCCGCAGGGCTCCCGAATCCAGCGAAACACGACCTAATGGCTCCTACGTATCCAACAACAGGAGCACACCATGACGCTGGAAGAAATGAGCATGAAGGACCTGCTGACCCTGCACAACAAGATCGCCGACAAACCGGCTGGACCCAAGACCTTTGCGACCCGAGGCAAGCTGGTCGCGCGGATCGAGGCGATCGCGACCGGCAAGAACATCGACGTCGCCTCGTTCGGGCGATCGCAGCAGCCCGAGGCGGCCGCGTCGAGTACACAGCCGCAGGCCGAGGCCATCGAGAGCCAGGATGCTCAACCGGAGACGGTGAAGGCCCCGCGCGGCAAGGGCATCGGCGCGCTCGCACGACAGCTCCTCATGGACCCTGCGGGCTATCCCCATCGGCTGATTGCCGCGATGGTCAATGCCCAACTTGACGGGGCGCAGGCCACTGACAAATCGGTACGGTGGTACGCCACCCGACTGCACGGTGAGGGTGGCGAAGGTGTGCCGCAGGGCATGGCCGGTGAGTCCGCCCAGTTCGTGCTGCGCCACCTCGGCAACGTGCCCGCTCTCGCTGTCTGCTGGGAATAGCCACTGTGTCTTGCGCTGAACCTTTGGGTTCTCCTTCAGGCGGTGGCCGAGCAGGTCCGCGAGCGGCCCGGACAGCGGCAGGTCGAAGGCGCGCTGGGCGCCGCCCTTGGGTTTCGGGACGTGTAACCGCCTGTCGTCCAGGTGCAGGTCGGAGGCCCGCGCCTCGCAGGACGATGTGCGGCACATCCCCGTCAGCACCATGAAAAGGTGCAGGTCGCGCCGCACGGGGTGGAGCTTGAGCACCGCCTCGCTCCACGCTTTGAGCCTATCAGTGTTGGCGTCCACCTTGCGACGGCGCAGCCCGTGGTAGTCCACGTTGCCGCAGGGATTCGGCGGTAGATCGGGATGCTCCCGCAGGCCCCGGTTGTAAACGGCGCGGAAGATGCGGAAGGCATTGTCCGCAGTCGGGGCGCCGTGCTTTTCGGTGAGCTTGCGGTGGCGCTCGCGCACGGCCGAACGGTCCGAGCCGAGCACGTCCAGCGTCCGGTCGAGCCAGTCGGCGAGGTACTGCTGGCAGTTGTAGCGGTAGTCCTCCTTGGTCCTCTCGGACAACGGCTTGGCGGCGAGATGCAGGTCGAGGGCGTCGCGCAGGGTGATGCCCCGCGCCCTGGCCTTGCGCCGCTCCTCGTTCGGGTTGGTGCCGCCGCGCATCCCGACGAGGACCGTGCGGGCGAGGTCGCGGGCCTGCTTAGCGTCGAGGCTCGGGTGGTCGCCGAGCTTGGTGCGGACCTGCTTGCCGTTAACTAGGGACTGAACGTAGAAGCTGCGCTTCGTCGGGGTGACGATCAGGTAGAACCCGCGCATCTCGGTGTCGGCGTACAGGGTGGACTTGCCCTTGTCGGGCGTGGGGCTGCGCTCGACGAGCGCCTGGGTGATCTTCGACTTCATGCTGGCTCCTTGTTGGCGGGCCACAGCACTAACACGCTTTCGCACCACAAGGTGCTGTGTTCAGTCGTGCCGTGCTGGCCCGGTAAGAGCCATTAAGTCGTGTATTTCCCTTGTTGTAAGCGGCCCGGAGCATCTGATTCCAAATCATGGCAAGGCGTGCGCGCGCCGATTCGTAATGCGAAGGTCGTAGGTTCGACTCCTATTGCCGGCACCAGAATCCAGAAAGCAGCCCTACGGGCTGCTTTTTCATTTCTTTTTTCATTTCGCCTTCCCTCGCGTTCCGGCGCCACAAGTGTCCGCCACGGAGCCCGATACCCGGACCTCGGACCCCGCCCGCATCCCGGGGAACTCCGGTCGCGCGGGCCGCATCCAATCTGG
>Ga0182749_1000349_pt1 | contig 45434 bp, 39 predicted proteins | sample eDN3rd37CKraftMG_FD_128875 | JGI IMG/M metagenome (GOLD analysis project Ga0182749, IMG submission 128875) | Enriched Miracle-Growth compost microbial communities from Emeryville, California, USA - eDNA 3rd pass 37_C Kraft MG (version 2) (version 2) ...
TCAGCCTCCGGCCCTATCCTAAAGTTGAGGATATTCGCCGCATGGTTGCGCGTTCGGCCTATGCGCAGCTCCGCTATTCTCCGTTGCTTCTGTTGGGGACAATAGCCGGAATGATCCTGGTCTACCTGGCGCCGCCTGTCCTATTTCTCGTTCAGAGTTATCCGACAAGCGTATTTGCGGGCGCGGCCTATTTCCTGATGATGATCGCCTTTCAGCCAACGTTGCGGTTTTACCACCGTTCCCCACTATGGGGCCTCGCGCTGCCGCTTATTGCAGCCACCTATTTAGGCTTTGCGCTAGATTCGGCGTATCAGCATAGCGCTGGGCGTGGAGGTCTCTGGAAGGGCCGCGTCCAGGCGCAGGCAGGAAAGCAATGACGGTCGACACGGCGTACAAGTCCGGGAAGTCAGAGCACGACGAGAATTTTCCCGTCGCGTCGCGCCTCATTGCGTCGCGCTACCGCTCTCCGATCCTAGCGTTCTATCGTTTTGCGCGCGCCGCCGACGATGCTGCGGATCATCCGACTCTCGATGAGCCGTCGAAGTTCGCAATTCTCGATGCGCTCGAAGATACGCTGCTCAACAAATCCGATGCAGCGACCGACGCGTTGCCGCTTCGGGCCGAATTGAGAAACCGGAAACTCGATCCGCAGCATGCGCTCGATCTTTTGCGGGCGTTCCGCCAGGACGTCACGAAGAACCGCTATCGCACCTGGGCCGAGTTGATCGACTACTGCCGATATTCGGCTATGCCGGTCGGACGTTTCGTTCTCGATGTGCATGGCGAGTCAAGAGCGACGTGGCCGTCGTCCGATGCGCTTTGCACGGCTTTGCAGATCATCAATCACCTGCAGGATTGCGCCAAAGACTATCGCGACCTCGATCGCGTCTATGTTCCTCTCGAAAACATGGCGCAGCACAAGGTCGATGTGACAGCTCTGGCCAAGGCAAAATCATCAAGCGGGCTGCTGGCGTGTCTTCGCGATCTCGCCGACCGCACGGCTGAACTTCTGCCCGAAGCATCGCAGTTGCCAGCAAAAGTCTCTGATATACGTCTCAGCGTCGAGACGGCCGTTATCGCCGGTCTTGCCTCGGAATTGATCCGTCTTCTGAAGACACGTGATCCGTTGGCCGATCGGGTCCACCTCTCGAAACCGCAAGCAGCTCTGATCGCGGGGCGTGCTGCGGCTTCAGCACTTCTAGCGCGAGCAACAAGCAGGCGCGGGGCTTATCAAGCCGTCAGGGATGATGCCGCATGACGTCCGAAGCACAGATTTTGGTTCCCGAGGAGACGCCGGCGGCGTCCCGCAGCTCGTTTTATGCGGCCATGCGTGTTTTGCCGCTCGATCAGCGCGATGCAATGTATCATGTCTATGCCTTCTGCCGGGCCGTGGACGATGTTGCCGATAACGGTGGTCCGCGAGACGTCCGTATGGCGGAGCTCTCACGCTATCGCTCTGACATCGATCAGCTCTATGCGAGCGGCCGAACGACGCCGCGGACATGTGATCTCGCGTATCCGATCGCCAAATACGGGCTCAAAAAAAGCGATTTTATTGCGGTCGTCGATGGCATGGAGATGGATATCGTTCGCGATATTCATGCGCCCGACTGGAAGACGCTCGATCTTTATTGCGACCGTGCAGCTTCCGCTGTCGGCCGGCTGTCGGTTCAGATCTTCGGTATCGAGGGAGATCTCGGCATAGAACTCTCGCACCATTTGGGCCGTGCCCTGCAGCTGACAAATATCCTGCGCGACGTTGACGAGGACGCCGCGATGGGTCGCCTCTATTTGCCCAAGGAAGCCCTTCGCGATGCGGGAATCGACGTAACCGATATCGATGCGATTCTTGCGCATCCGGCACTGGATCGCGTTTGTCGTGGCATCGCGCAGAAAACAAGAAACCACTACTATCGTTCGGAAGAGATTATGGCGCGCTGCCCGCGCCGTGCGGCTCGGTCGCCTCGCATGATGGCGACGGTCTATCGTGGTATTCTCGAGAAGCTGATTGCGCGAGGATGGCACGCGCCGCGCGCCGATGTGCGCCGTTCGAAGCGCTATGTTCTTTGGGCGGTGCTGCGGGACGGCATCTTCTAATGACCTCCGGGACGACGCACATCGTCGGGGCCGGTCTCGCCGGCCTGTCCGCGGCTGTTCAGCTCGTGCGTGGTGGCCACAAGGTTGTCGTGCACGAATTGGCGCGGCACGCGGGCGGGCGATGCAGATCGTACTATGAGCCGGCGCTCGGCCTTACAATCGATAACGGCAATCATCTCCTTTTATCGGGTAATCAGAGCGCGCTCGACTTTCTGGATGCGATCGGCGGCCGTCATTTGCTTGTCGGCCCCGCGCAGTCGGAATTTACGTTCTGCGATGTCAAATCCGGCGCGCGCTGGGTGCTCAGGCCTAACGATGGCCAGTTGCCGTGGTGGGTTTTTTCCGAGCGACGCCGCGTTCCGGAAACGCGAGCCTTGGACTACGTCCGCCTCGGCCGCCTGTTGTTCGCCAACGGCCACGAGACGGTGACTGACAAGATCGATAGCGGCAGCGGCGTTTATCGAAAGCTGATGTATCCGGTCCTGCTTGCGGCTTTGAATTGCGACCCGGCCGAAGGCTCGGCGACGTTGGCTGGGGCCGTCGTCCGCGAAACGCTGGCGCGCGGCGGGCGGGCTTGCCGTCCGTTGATCGCCGCGCATGGACTGGGAGCGGCGCTTGTCGATCCTGCGATTGCGTTCATTCGGAAGAACGGCGGCGACGTACGTTTCGATACTGCCTTGCGCGGGATCGAATACGAAAACGATCGCGTCCGCTGTCTGAAATTCGCTGAAAGCGGCCTCGATTTAGAGCCGGGTGACAGCGTCATTCTTGCCGTGCCTGCGTGGGTCGCGAGGACCCTTGTTCCGGAACTCAAGGTCCCGACGGAATATCGCGCGATCTTCAATGCTCATTTTAAAATCGCGGCTCCCGCGACCATGCCGAAAATTATCGGCGTCATCAACGGGACGACGGAATGGCTGTTCGCGTTCGAAGATCGTTTGTCGGTGACCGTCAGTAATGCCGATCGCTTCAACGACGCCGAACGCGAGCCGGTTGCGCGGCAAATATGGAGCGAGGTTGCGAAAATCGCTGGGTTCGAGGACGCATTGCCGCCGTGGCAGATCGTCAAAGAGCGGCGCGCGACTTTTGCCGCAACGCCTGCCCAAAATGCGCTGAGGCCTTCAGCCCGAACGCGATGGCCGAATCTGCTGTTAGCGGGAGATTGGACGGCGACGGGCCTGCCGGCAACAATCGAGGGCGCGATCCGCTCCGGCGAGACGGCCGCCAAGCTGGCGACAGCGAAGGGTTTCTGATAGGACGCTAGGCTTCCGGGAGAGCCTCAATGGAAATCGACGCAGCAATGAAGTTCGCTCATCCTGAGCAGGTGTCGGCGCGGGAGGTTGGCCGGCCCGAGCTCGAAGCGGCTATTTCGGCTGCCCAGCGGTCGCTTCTCGCGCTTCAACGCGACGACGGTCACTTCGTGTTCGAGCTTGAAGCCGACGCGACAATCCCAGCTGAATACGTGCTGATGCGGCACTATCTCGGCGAGCCCGTCGATACGGTACTCGAAGAAAAAATTGCGCGCTATTTGCGGCGCATTCAGTCGAAGGATGGCGGCTGGCCGCTGTTCCATGACGGCATTTCGAACATCAGCGCCGCGGTCAAGGCCTACTATGCTCTGAAATTGATCGGCGACTCCCCTGATGCTCCGCACATGGAAAAAGCGCGGGCGTGGATCTTGGCGCAAGGCGGCGCATCGCACAGCAACGTTTTTACGCGCAATTTGCTGGCGCTCTTCGGCGCCATTCCGTGGTCCGGCGTGCCGGTGATGCCGGTTGAGATCATGCTGCTGCCGCGGTGGTTTCCCTTTCATATCGACAAGATTTCGTATTGGGCGCGCACGGTGCTCATTCCGCTGACGGTGCTCAATGCGCTGAAGCCGAAAGCGCGGAATCCGAAAGGCGTCGGTATTTCCGAATTGTTCGTTACGCCTCCCGAGCAGGTCCGACATTGGCCGAAAGGGCCGCATCAAAAATTTCCGTGGTCGCAGATCTTCGGTGGTATCGACCGTGTGCTGCGCCTGTTCGAGCCGCTGTTTCCAAAGTCGTTGCGCAAAAAGTCGATCGACAAGGCCGTGGCGTTCGTCACTGAGCGACTCAACGGAGACGATGGGCTAGGCGGAATTTTTCCAGCGATGGTCAATTCATTGCTGGTTTACGATGCGCTCGGCTATCCGCACGATCATCCGAACTATGTCACGGCGCGCGGCTCGATCGAGAAGCTGCTCGCAGTGAAGGACGATGAGGCCTACTGCCAGCCGTGCCTGTCGCCCGTTTGGGATACGGCGCTTGTCGCCCACGCGTTGATGGAAGCCGGTGGCGCTGAAGCCGAGGCGAGCACGGTTCGCGCCTTGGCGTGGCTGAAGCCTTTGCAGGTTCTCGACACTGTCGGAGACTGGGCCGCGACGCGACCAGGCATTCGCCCCGGCGGTTGGGCCTTTCAGTACGCCAATCCGCATTATCCTGATACCGATGATACGGCGGTCGTCGCGATGGCGATGGATCGGGCGGCGGGCAGGAACCTCGTTAAGGACGATACCTATCGCGGCGCGATCGCGCGCGCCAACGAGTGGATCGTCGGGATGCAGAGCAAGAATGGCGGGTGGGGCGCCTTCGACGCCGACAACACATATGAATACCTGAACCAGATTCCGTTCTCTGATCACGGCGCGCTTCTCGATCCGCCGACCGCCGACGTTTCGGCGAGGTGCGTTTCAATGCTGGCGCAACTTGGAGCGCGGCGGAACACAAGCGCAGAACTCGATAAGGCGCTTACCTATCTGGAACGCACTCAGGAAAAAGACGGAAGTTGGTACGGCCGTTGGGGCATGAACTACATCTATGGCACGTGGTCGGTGCTCTGTGCGCTGAATGCCGCAGGCGTCGATCCTTCATCGCGGTCAATGCGCAAGGCCGTCGATTGGCTCGTGTCGATACAGAACTCCGATGGCGGCTGGGGCGAGGATGGTGAGAGCTACAGCCTCGACTACAAGGGTTATGAGCCGGCACCGAGCACGGCATCGCAGACGGCCTGGGCGCTCATGGGATTGATGGCTGCCGGCGAGGTCGATCATGCGGCCGTCAAAAAGGGTGTCGCATATTTAACGTCTAAGCAGGGCGGCGACGGTTTCTGGGGCGAAGAGCGCTTTACCGCGACGGGGTTCCCGCGGGTCTTTTATCTTCGCTACCACGGCTACTCGAAGTTCTTCCCGCTATGGGCATTGGCGCGTTATCGGAATCTCAAATCAGCCAACACCAAATCCGTTCTTGTCGGGATGTGATGTCGTGCAAGCTCGTGGCTTCGTCGTCGCTGCGACCGGCCTTCGAGCAGAGGCGCGCATCGCCGAACGTTCGTCCGGTGTGAAGGCTGTCGCCGGCGGCGGTGATGAAGCACGGCTTGCGGCATTGCTCGAGAGGGCGCTCCTTGAGGGTGCCCGCGGGCTTATCAGTTTTGGCATCGCGGGGGCCTTGCAGCCGGAACTGACGCCCGGAACATGCATCATCGGGACGGCCGTCTCGAATGATGCGCAGAAGTTCAATGTGGATGGCGCGTGGGCAGGCCGGTTACTCGCGGCGCTTCCGGACGCGCGCCAGGGAATGGTCGTCGGTTCTTCGAAAGCCGTTGCCGACGTCAATAAGAAGGCTGGGCTCTATCAGGCGACGGGGGCAGTGGCTGTCGATATGGAAAGCCACGTCGTCGGGCGCATCGCGGCTGCACACAGATTGCCGTTTGCGGTCCTGCGCGTCATTGCCGACAGTGCTGGACAGCAGTTGCCCCCCGCTGCGGTCAACGGCATGAAGCCGGACGGGACGCCGGATCTTGCGGCCGTGCTCAAGTCTCTCGCTTCGCAGCCCAGTCAGCTTCCGGACTTGATCCGAACCGCTTTCGCGGCCCGGCGGGCGATGGCAGAGCTACTCCGCTGCCACCGTCTTGTGGGCGCTGGCCTCGGCTTCGTCGATCTCGGCTAGTTTCGTTTCGACGTGGCGCGAGAAGACGAACTCTGCCGGGCGCTGGTTGTGCAGCGGGATGTCGGGCGCCATCGGACCATCCGTCTTGACGCCCTTGAGCGTGACCGCGGCGAGTTTCCACGGGCGTTTGACGGCATCGACAACGGCCGTCGCTTCAAAGCCCGAATGGACCATGCAGTCGGCGCACTTCTCGTAGTTGCCGGTGCCGTACTTGTCCCAATCGGTCCCTTCCATCAGTTCCTTGAAGGTCTTTGCGTAGCCTTCGCCGAGCAGATAGCAAGGCCGCTGCCAGCCGAAGACGGTCCGCGTCGGGTTACCCCAAGGCGTGCACTGATAGGTCTGGTTGCCGGCGAGGAAATCGAGGAACAGCGCCGACTGGAAGAACGGCCAGGCGCGGCCGCCGCGGCCGCGTTTTAGAATATCGCGGAAGATCTGCTTGGTTTTCGTGCGGTTCAGGAAGTGCTGCTGATCGGGTGCGCGCTCGTAGGCGTAGCCCGGTGAAATCGTAATGCCCCCGATGCCCATAGCCTTGACGTCGTCGAGAAACTTCGCGACACGCTCCGGCTCTGCATCGCTGAAAAGAGTGCAGTTGATGTTGACACGGAAGCCCTTGGCCTTCGCAACGCGAATGGCTTCGACCGCGCGGTCGTAAACGCCTTTCTGACAGACCGATTTGTCGTGCATCTGCTTGTCGCCATCGAGATGGATCGACCAGTTGAAGCGTTTGTGCGGCTTATAAAGATCGATCTTCTTTTCGAGCAGCAGGGCGTTGGTGCAGACGGTGACGAACTTTCCCTTGGCAAGCGCGCCGTTGACGATCTCCGGCAGCTCCTTGTGAAGCAGGGGTTCGCCGCCAGCCATCACGACGACGGGCGCGCCGCATTCATCCATCGAATGGAGAGCGTCGGCGACCGAGATGCGCTGATTGAGGATCTTGTCGGGATAATCGATCTTGCCACAGCCTGCGCATGCCAGGTTGCAGCGGAAGAGCGGCTCGAGCATCAGCACGAGGGGATACCGCTTGCGGCCCGTCAGGTGCTGCTTCAGCACGTAAGCACCGATGGACAGTGCTTGGTCTAATGGAATTCCCACCCTCAAGGCTCCTTCTAACGATGCGCAAGTCCGGTGCCCTGGCTCACGAGGCTTTGAGCAATTCAGGCGGCAAGCGGAAGGTAATTCTTTCCTCGACGCCTTGCAGCGCCTTAATTTCGACGGGCCCCAGCTTAGCTAACGCCGCGATTACGTCATCGACAAGGACATCCGGCGCAGACGCCCCGGCAGTTATGCCGATGGTTTCTTTCCCGGCAAGCCATTCAGGATCGACTTGCCGGCCATCTGCGACGAGATAACTCGGGATACCGTATTCTTCGCCGATTTCCCGAAGCCGGTTGGAGTTCGAGCTGTTGGCGGACCCGACCACGAGAAGAACATCGACGTGGGTGCAGAGGTTGCGAACGGCCGTCTGGCGATTCTGTGTGGCATAGCAGATGTCGCGTGTCTCAGGGCCTATGACGTCGCTGAAGCGGGCCTTGATAGCCTCGATTGTCTGGCGCGTATCGTCAACGCTGAGGGTCGTCTGGGTGATGTAGGCGACGGGCGTGTCGTCGGGGATGTCGAGGTTCAGCACGTCGTCGCGTGTTTCGACAAGATGGACAGGCCCGGTGATTCGGCCGAGCGTGCCTTCGACCTCCGCATGTCCGGCGTGTCCGATCAGAATGACGGTGCGGCCGAGGGACGAATAGCGCTGGCCCTGGTTGTGAACCTTGGTGACCAGCGGGCACGTTGCGTCAATGACGTCGAGGTTACGGGTCGCAGCCTCGTCCTCAACAGCGCGCGAGACGCCGTGTGCGCTGAAGATCGCGACTGCATCGGCAGGTATGTCATCGAGGTTGTCGACGAAGCGTGCGCCTTTGGCTTTCAAGCCGTCGACGACGTGCCGATTGTGGACGATTTCGTGGCGCACGTAGACCGGCGCGTCGCGGGTAGCGAGCGCACGTTCAACGATGTCGATTGCGCGGACAACACCCGCGCAAAAACTGCGCGGTTGCGCCAGGATAATTTTCATGCAGAAACCCCCGTCCTGCGGTGCCCGACAACAATCTCTGCGGCCTCTTGCGTCTAATCCCCGGCTCCGGCGATCATGCGGATGACACGCGGTCTGTAGCGCGCAAACTTCTGAAGCAGGACTTTACGCGCTAAATATTCCGATATGGACTCTAGCCGATCTTGCGCTGCTACGGATTGGAGTTGTCGTGTCTCAAAAGCAACATAGTCGAGCGTTGAGGTGCCAAACAAAGGTACATCTGATAAGCAGCGGCTTCGTCCACTGAAATACTTCGAGTTCGGCGCCGCATGCCCATTTCCGCTCGCAATATTCAACAGAAATTACATGGCGCACCGGTGATTGCATGATCGAGCGGACGGTCGCCAAACTCGTTGCCGCAGCGCTGTGTCTGCCGTGGCTGACTGTTCTGCTCGCGACGATGCTTACGGGCGGCGCAATCGATTACGTCATCTCGCACTTCGCGATTACGACCGACACGAGTCAGTTGATCTCGGCTGATCTCGACTGGCGGCAGCGCGAGCGGCAGTTCGATGCGGCATTTCCTCAACACACGGACACGATCGAAGTCGTCATCGACGGAGCCACGCCCGAGGTCGCGGAATCTGCGGTGCGCAAGCTCTACACGGCGCTATCGGCCATGACGCCAAAACCGTTCGAGGCCGTTCGCCGAAGGGAGGGCGGGGCGTTCTTCGAAAAGAACGGTCTGCTCTACCTCTCGCTCGATGAGGTCAAGCAAATGACCGAGAACCTCATCAAAGCGCAGCCGGTGCTCGCAACGCTTGCCGCCGATCCGACACTCAACGGATTGGCAAAGGCGCTTTCCTTCGTGCCGAAGGGCGTCGAGGAAAAACAGGCCGCGTGGAAGGACTACGAGAAGCCGCTGAAGGTCCTGGGAGATTCGATCGATGATCTGCTCGCGGGCAGGCCCTCGACGTTCTCCTGGGACGAATTGTTGAACAACCAGAAGCCCGTCACGGCGGACTTGCGCCGGTTCCTCGAAGTGAAACCAGTCCTCGATTTCGGTGAGTTGCAACCGGGGGAGGAAGCATCCGAACTTATTCGTGCAACGGCGCGTCAGCTCGGCCTGACGCCGGATAACGGCGTGCGCGTGCGCCTGACCGGCTCCGTTCCGATGGCCGACGAGGAATTCGGGACGGTTGCCGAGGGCGCGGTTCTCAATACCAGTCTGACGGTCGTGGCGGTGCTCATCATTCTCTGGCTGGCGCTGCGTTCGGGGCGGATCATTTTCGCGGTTGTGGTTTCACTTTTTACCGGGTTGGCGCTGACGGCCGCGCTTGGACTGGCGATGGTCGGCGCGCTCAATCTCATTTCGGTGGCGTTCGCGGTGCTGTTTGTCGGTATCGGCGTCGATTTTGGCATTCAGTTTTCGGTACGATACCGGCAGGAGCGGCACGATAGAGATTCGCTTCGCGATGCGTTGATTGCGGCGGGGCGCAACGCCGGAAAACCGCTCGCGCTCGCGGCGGCGGCGACGACCGCGGGCTTCTATGCCTTTTTACCAACCGATTATCGCGGTGTGTCGGAGCTTGGCCTCATCGCCGGCAGCGGCATGATTATCGCGTTCCTGACGAGCATAACGTTGCTGCCGGCGCTTCTCGTACTTCTCAATCCGCCGGGAGAGCCGCGAGAAGTCGGCTATCGCATGCTGGCGCCCGTCGATCGCTTCATGGCACGGCACAGGGTTGCCATCCTGACCATTACCGCGCTTTGCGTCGCGGCTGGATTGCCACTGCTGCAACGGTTGCAGTTCGATTTCAACCCGATCAACCTCAGGAGTGACAAGGTTGAGTCTGTTGCCACCTACAACGATCTGATGAAGGACCCGGCGACGGCTCCGAATACGGTCGATATTTTGACACCATCGCTTGCGGATGCGGAGGCGCTGGGGGCAAGAATCGAACGTCTGCCAGAGGTTTCGCGCGTGGTGACCCTTGCGAGCTTCGTGCCCGACCAGCAGCCGGAAAAGCTCGCTGTCATCCAGGACGCAGCCAGTCTGCTTGGGCCGTCGTTCGACCCGCCCACGCATCCAAAAAATCCCTCGGATGAAGAGACCAAAGCAAGTCTGAGGGATGCGGCGACGGGGTTCGCCAAATTCGGAAACGTTGCTATCGCGACGCGCATGGCTGACGTGCTCGGGAGGCTTGCTGAGGCGAAGCCAGAGCAGCGAGCAAAAGTCGAACACGTTCTGATGAGTGGGTTCAAGCTGCGCCTTTCTCAGATTCGCGCGGCGCTCGGGGCCGAAGCGGTTAGCTTGAAGACACTTCCGCAAGACATTGTTTCCGATTGGACGACCGCCGACGGGCGTGCGCGTATCCAAGTCGCGCCTTCAGGCGACGGTAACGACAACGATAATCTCAGGCGTTTTGCGGATGCTGTGCTCGCGGTTGCTCCTCAGGCTACGGGTGTGCCGATCCTCATCCAGCAATCGGCGAAGACCGTTGTCCGTGCGTTTATCGAGGCGGGGCTGCTCGCTTTCTTTTCAATTACGCTCATTCTGTTCATAGCGCTGCGTCGCGTGAGCGACGTTCTGATGACTCTCGTGCCGTTGCTGCTCGCAGGAGTCGTGACGCTCGAGCTTTGTGTTCTGATCGGCTTGCCGCTCAACTTCGCGAATATCATCGCGCTGCCGGTGCTGCTCGGCGTCGGCGTGGCCTTCAAAATTTATTATGTTCTGGCGTGGCGCGAGGGAGAAACGAGCCTGCTTGCATCGGCTTTGACACGCGCCGTCATCTTCAGCGCGATGACGACGGCCGTTGCGTTCGGGAGCCTGTTCTTTTCGAGCCATCCCGGCACATCGAGCATGGGGGAGCTGCTGGCTCTGTCGCTGTGCACGACGCTTGCGGCGGCCGTGCTATTCCAGCCGATATTGATGGGGCCGCCAAGGCAAGAAAAAAAGCCGAACCAGAATGGCTCGGCTTCTTCTTCGTTTTAGCCTTGAAAAATCTTCAAGCTTCTTCGCGATTGCGCAGGAACTGAAAGAATTCGACGCCCTCGCGCAGGCGGCGCTTCATCATCTCAGGCGACGTAATCATCTCGCCGACGATCGAGGCGATCTTCGACGGCCGGAAATAGAACTTCTTGTAGAAGTCTTCGACGGAGTTGAAGATTTCCGTATGCCCGAGATGCGGATAGTTGAGCGGGGCGATCTGCGTGCCGCCTTCAGTCAGGAGATCGGTATCTTCGGCAAACCAACCGTTTTCCTTCGCCTGCTTATAGAGGAAGGTGCCCGGATAGGGCGCAGCTAACGAAACTTGGATGGTGTGCGGGTTTACTTCCTTCGCAAACTCCAGCGTCTCCTGGATCGTTTCGCGCGTTTCGCCCGGCAGCCCCAGGATGAACGTGCCGTGGATGACAATGCCCAGCTCACGGCAATCTTTCGAGAACCGCTTGGCGACGTCGACCAGCAAGCCCTTCTTGATGTTGTGAAGGATCTTCTGGTTGCCGGACTCGTAGCCGACCAGTAGTAGCCGTAAGCCGTTGTCCTTCAGGATTTCGAGCGTCTTGCGAGGCACGTTGGCCTTTGCGTTGCAAGACCAGACGACACCGAGCTTGCCGAGCTCCTTGGCCAGCGCCTCGACGCGCGGCAGGTTGTCGGTCAAGGTATCGTCGTCGAAAAAGATCTCTTTGACCTGCGGAAGCTCCTTCTGGATGTACTTCACTTCTTCGATGACATGCTCGATCGAACGGACGCGGTAGTTGTGTCCGCCGACCGTCTGCGGCCAAAGGCAGAACGTGCAGCGCGATTTGCAGCCGCGTCCCGTGTAAAACGAAATGTAGGGGTGTTTCAGGTAGCCGCCGAAGTACTTCGTAATGTCGAGGTCGCGCTTATAGATGGGCGACACAAACGGCAGTAGGTCCATATTGTGCAGGACCTCGCGGTCGTCGTTGGTAACAACGACGCCTTCCTTATTGCGATACGTGATGCCCTTAACGTTGGCCCAGTCGCGTCCGTCGGCGATTTCCTTGACCGTGAAGTCGAACTCGTTGCGCGCCACGAAGTCGATGGCCGAGGTCTCGGTGAATGCCTTTTCCGGTTCGACAGCGACCTTGGCACCGATGAAGCCGATCTTCACCGTCGGATTGACGGCCTTGATCATTTCGGCCGTGCGCACATCCGATTTGAACGACGGCGACGAGGTGTGAAGTACGATCAGGTCCCGGTTCTTGATGTCGCCTTCGATGTCTTTGAAGGAAAGACCGTGCGGTGGTGCATCGATCAACTTCGAGCCTTCGACGAGAGCGGCTGGTTGTGCCAGCCAGGTCGGATACCAGAATGAGCGCACCTCGCGCTTCATCTGGTAGCGCGCACCGGCGCCTCCATCATAGCCGTCGAAGGATGGAGCCTGGAGAAAAAGAGTTCGCATTGCGGCGCCTTTCAAGTCGGCGTGACGGAGCCATTGGAATCGACGCGATAGCTGCGTCCCCGCCAGTCTACAGGACCGGGCACGAAGCTTGCGACGAAGACTGCGAAACTTATCAGGTCTCGCAGGGGACTTAGCCAAAGCGAACTTTTTCCGCCGCCCGGCAGTCGCTCAACTTGTATCGGAACGAAAAGCCGACACGCAAGCGTCCCGACAAGGATGATAACGGCTATTGCGCTGAAGCCACTCAATGCGATCCCGGCAAGTGCGAAGGGGAGGGGATGCGTCAGAATCGAACCCGCATAACCCGCGGGATCGACAAGGCGAATGGTGCGCGCCCAGCGAAGTTCGTGGGTTAAGAGTTCGGAAAACGAGCTGTCGGCCGACGTATGCCCGACGGTGAATGGAGGGATCGCGACTTCCTGTCCGAGCCGGCGCACGGCATCGCCCATCGCGTAATCATCGGCAAGAGTATCAGCATAGGCTTCGAAGCCGCCGATGGCTTCGAGCGTGCTTTTCCTGAGGGCGATGGTCGATCCAAAGCAGGGATGCGCGAGGCCAAACTTCAACCCGACGAGGACGCTCGGAAGGAAGTGCTGGTCGACGGCTGCGGCAGCCATGCGGGACCAAAAACCTCCGACGGCGCGACCGCGATAGAGACAGGTAACGAGGCCAACCTGGGGTTGCTGCAAGGCTGCAACAACGCCTTCGACGTAATCGGGTTCGACGTGAATATCGCTGTCGCTAAGGATTAAAACATCGTGCTGCGCAAGCGGAAGCATATTGATGACGTTTGCGATTTTCGGATTGCGGGCGGACGCGTTCGATCCCCGTGCGAGAGAAATATCGCGCTCGGGAAACTTCGCGCGAAGGTTTTGCACGAACAGAGCGGCGGGGTCGTTGGCGTCTTGAACGCCGCAGACGAGTTCGATTCGACCGGAATAATGTTGTGCACAAAATGATTCGAGGTTTGTCGCCAACTCGGCTTCTGCGCCGTGCAGCGGCTTCAGTATCGTGACATCTTCGGTGCGCCTCAAAAGCGGCTTGGTTTGCGCCACAAATCGTGCCACCAGAGTAGCTGCGAGGAGCGCATAGGCGCTCCCAATAATCGCGACGAGGGTGCAAACAAGCCACAGACAGGTCGTCATTCCGACGCTACTTTCTGGTTCATAGGATAGATGTTCTCGAAGCGGCGTATGGGATTAGGCTAGCGTCCCGCTTCGAGCTGCGATAGACCTGAGGTGTTGACGGTTGGGGACCGGCAGGGGGAATTTCGAGACGTGAAGTCGAATGCCATCCTAAATTGGGTAGGCTGCGTTTTTGTTGGCCTAGGCTTGTCGGCCTGTGCCAGCACGTCGGCGTCTGTGTCTTCGCCAGAATACCTAGCCTCGCCGGATAAAGAGGCCGCGGACGAGCCTAAGACGATTGCCGACCCGAACGAGCAATTCAATCGCTCCGTCTTCGAAGATAATCAGAAATTCAACCACTCCGTTCTCTATCCGATCGCAAAAGCCTATACGGACAATGTTCCGGAGCCGGTGCGTGATCGTATCGATGATTTCACGACCAATCTTAATGAGCCGATGGTTTTTGCGAACGATGTTCTGCAGCTTCGGCCTGCTGCCGCCGCAACGACATTCGGACGGTTTGCGCTAAACTCGACGATCGGGCTGGGCGGCTTATTTGACGTTGCCACAAGTCAGGGTATGCCCAAACAATCCGGCGATTTCGGTCAGACGATGTACGTTTGGGGCTACCGCGATAGCAGCTATCTCGTGCTACCCATTGTCGGCCCGACGAACGTTCGCGACGCGATCGGTTCCGGCATTGAACTCGGCGCGCAGATTCCGGCTGGTGCCTGGATACCGACGAAGATCGCGACCTTGGCAAGCAACGTCGATCTTGCCGGTACTGTGACGAGCCCGATATCGAGCCTCAGCAAGGTCGAAGACATGCAGACGCTCGAAGATAGCTCGATCGATTTTTATTCGATGCTGCGGAGCGTCACCCATCAAAAGCGCCAGGCTGAGCTTCAGGAAGCGCTGGATACAAGCGCACTGACGAGTACGCCTCCGCCTCCCGATCCGAATGCCATCGAGCCTGTGATGGAACTCGTGTCGTCTCCGACAATGCTCAAGAGCCGTCAAATGACGGATGTGCCGAAGCTGCCGGCCGCAAAACCGCGAACCGTCGTCATCGTCGGCCCGCCGCAATCCGATGAGTCGGTGCCAGTTCAGTAATTGAGACGACCGATCTCTTCCTTTCGTATGCTCGCTAGTTTTTGACGTGCGCGCCTATGCGCGCGTGTCTGGCGGCTCGGTGCGGTTAGCGGTCGGCCGCGTTGGTTGATGTTGGGGATCTAATATTTGCGAATCGAAAGAGAGACGTCATGGCCGGCGCTACCAACTACGACCATGACGCCTAAGCTCAACCGCCCGACAAGAGCCGGTCGCCCTGCTTACGGAGTGACGCGATCAATGCATCCGGTCCGGATGACTTAAGGATCGACGTGAATTCAGCCCGACGGCTTGCGAGTTCGCTGATCGTGCCATCGAGATAAACATCGATGACCCGCCATTCAGGGCCCGATTTCCGCATCAGGTAATTGATCGGCACCGGCTTGCCATTGCTTTGGATGATCTGAGTTTTGACCATCTTGTCGGCCGACCGGTTGGTGACCTCGGTAATCTGGAACGTTTCGCCTGAAAAACCGTCGAAACGCTTAGCGTAGGTGGCGATCATCATACGTGAAAAGGCGTCCGTCAACGCGGCTTTCTGCGCCGGTTGCAACGTTGCCCAGCTTGGTCCGACAGCTATACGCGTCATGGAGGCGATGTCGTACGTTTTCGCCAGCACTGGTGCGAGCTGCTGATAGCGGCCCTGAACACCGAGCGCCTGTGCCTGCTTCATCGTGGCGAGCAGCTGGGCATTGAGGCTGTTGATTGTCTGTTCGGGAGCGCTGAGAGCCTGCGCATCCGTGATCCCAGGAAGGCATATTCCGGCTAATAGCAAACCGCATAAGACCATGTTCGCAACAAACGACTTTACAGTTGGGATCATTGTCCCCCCTCCTTGTCCTACTTTTCCAAAAGAAAGGCTCGGCTCCGGGCCGCGGAGCACGTAAACGAGCAGAATGGCCTTATTTTGCCCATCATGAGCCTGTGTTTGATCGTCGTGAGGCTTACACGCAACACTTTCCCGCAGAGTCTGACTTGGGCGGTATCATCCATTTTTTGAGCTGCGCCAAGGGTTCATAATCCAGAATACGAAAACTCGAATATAGTTGGGGGATGTCGGTCTATGGATGCAGTCGTAGCTCGGTCATCCAAGACGCCGCTTTTGGATCAGGTGGCGGTTCCGGATGATTTACGGCGGCTTGCGGAAGCCGATTTGCCGCAGCTTGCTTCTGAACTTCGGGCGGAAACGATCGATGCGGTTTCTGTCACCGGCGGTCATCTGGGAGCGGGGCTCGGTGTCGTCGAACTTACGGTTGCTTTGCATTACGTCTTCGATACGCCGCGAGACCGTCTGATTTGGGACGTCAGCCATCAGACGTATCCGCATAAGATTCTGACGGGGCGCCGCGATCGCATCCGGACGCTGCGGCAGCCGAATGGTTTGTCGGGTTTCACGAAGCGCACCGAGAGTGTCTTCGATCCGTTCGGTGCGGCGCATTCGTCGACATCGATTTCGGCTGGACTTGGAATGGCTGTCGCGCGCGAACTCGAAGGCGGCACAAACAATGTCGTTTGCGTTATCGGCGACGGTGCGATGAGCGCCGGCATGGCCTACGAGGCGCTCAACAACGCCGGGGCGCGCAATGAGCGGCTGATCGTCATCCTCAATGACAACGATATGTCGATCGCTCCGCCGACCGGCGCGTTATCGTCCTATCTCGCAAGAATCACTTCCAGCGGCTCGTATTTCTATGTTCGCGACATTGCGAAGCAACTCGCGAAACGTCTGCCGAAAAGCTGGGAACGCCGCGCGGCGCGCGTCGAAGAATATTCGCGCCATTTGTGGCAGGGCGGCGCCTGGTTCGAGGAGCTCGGTTTTTATTACGTCGGTCCAATCGACGGACACGATCTCAGCCAGTTGCTGCCGGTGTTAAAGAACGTGCGTGATTGCGGGCACGGTCCGATTCTCGTTCATGCCATCACAAAGAAGGGCAAAGGATACGCGCCGGCGGAAGCATCGCCCGACAAATATCACGGCGTCGCGAAATTCAACGTCGTGACCGGCGTGCAGTCGAAGCCGAAGGCAGCCGCGCCGTCCTATACGCGCGTGTTTGCCGACAGCCTTATTGCAGAGGCAAAAAAAGATTCGAAGATCGTCGCGATCACGGCGGCGATGCCGGACGGTACGGGGCTCGATATTTTCGGCCGCGAATTCCCCGACCGGACATTTGATGTTGGTATTGCCGAACAGCATGCGGTGACGTTCGCGGCAGGGCTGGCGACGGAAGGCATGAAACCTTTCGCCGCGATTTATTCGACGTTCCTGCAGCGCGGATATGATCAGGTCGTTCACGACGTTGCGATCCAAAAGCTGCCCGTGCGGTTTGCGATCGATCGCGCCGGGTTCGTCGGCGCCGATGGCTCGACGCATGCGGGTTCGTTCGATCTCGCCTATCTCGGTTGCCTGCCGAATTTCGTCATCATGGCAGCGGCGGACGAAGCCGAGCTGAAGCACATGGTCGCGACGGCAGCCTCGATCGATGATCGGCCTTCGGCATTCCGTTATCCGCGTGGCGAGGGCACGGGCGTTGCGTTGCCCGAAACGGGCGAGGTGCTTCCCATCGGCAAGGGCCGGATTGTGCGAGAGGGTTCGACCGTCGCTCTGCTGTCTCTTGGCGCGCGCCTCGGCGAAGCGTTGAAGGCCGCCGACCAGCTGGCAACGCTCGGCCTCTCGACGACAGTTGCCGACGCGCGTTTCATGAAGCCGCTCGATACCGATCTGATTCGCAAGCTCGCGGATAAGCACGACGTTCTGGTCACGATCGAAGAGGGATCGATCGGCGGTTTTGGCAGCCACGTCCTGCAGTATCTGAGCGACAACGGCTTGCTCGATCACGGTTTGAAGGTCCGTGCGAAGGTGATGCCCGACTGCTTCGTCGATCAGGACAATCAGGAGACGATGTACCAGCAGGCCGGTCTTTCGGCTCGGGGTATCGTCGAAACGGTTTGCGATGCGCTGAAGCTGGATACGTTGGGCGATACGCGCGGACGGGTGCGCTGCTAACGCGCCCCGGTTTCGCTATCGCCTTCTCATTCGTGCGAGGCGCGCCATAGCCGTCGTGTTTCGAGCACCTGCCAGACCAGAAGACACGGTACGCCGGTCAGGACTTCTCGCGCTCGCTTGAGGAGGGACAGCCCGAGAGCGATATCGGGATCCAGCCCGAAAAGGGCACCGAGCGCGAGATAGCCGCCTTCCTGCACGCCAGCGGCCCACGGCACGAACACCGCCATGCGCAGGGACAGAAGAAGGCTTTCGATGACGAGGACGTCGCTGAAACTCAGCGGATGTCCCATGAACGACAGCGCCAGCCATGCCTCGCCAGAGCCTACCACCCAAGCCATAAAATGCAGCGTTCCCGATGCCACAGGCCGCGCCGGCGCACTGTAGATGTCATTGATTCCGGCATGAACGCTGCGCGATTGATCAGGTTCGCTCCAGGGCGCCGTCAATCCGAGCCGATCCGCCAGGGCCCCAAGGAATCGGAAGAGCCCGCCTCTTTGCGCGGCTATGAAGCCCGCTATCACGACGGCCGAAACGGCGAGTGCGCCGAGCGACCACCAAGCGATGCTTTCACCCGGTCGTTGCCAACTCAGAAGGGCAAGACCGAGTAGCGCGAAGAAAATCAGACTGACGATCTCCATCGTGAGGTCGACGATAGTCGACGCAGCAGCCGTTCCGGGGCTGAGGCCATAAATCGAGAGCTCGCGAGCCGCAACAACTTCACCGGCGGCGGGTACGATCGCGAGAATGTTTCCCACGCTATCGCGCAACAGGCGTGCCCAATGACATGCCAACGTCGCGTTTCGATTCGGCGCGCTGATGAGGCAGCGCCAAGCCAAGGCGCACAGGACAAGTGACGCGAGATACACGCCGGTCATTGCCGCGAGGCCGTGCCAGCCAGCAGTCAAGAAGGCGTCGCCGACTTGCGCGGAACCAAAATACAGAATGAGCGCCGTCGCAATCGCAATCCCCGCCAAGGCGAAGATCGTAATTCCCATCTTCACGCGAGAGCGCGGCAGGAGGCGGCTTTTCGCAACGTCATTGGACACCACGAGATGCTTTCAATGCTGGCGAATCGGGAGCCGAACTGTTTGCCAGGCCAGTCTCGGCGGCCATCAACCGGCGGTATGCGGGAATACTGAACGTCTCCTGCCCCCATTTGATTGTGTTGCCGAGTAACCCGCAGGCCCAGGCAAAAAAACATACGCATTCGCGCAACGGTACAAGCCAAGGTTCGGCAGGCGTCGCGATGCGAAAGCTGCGCCGAACGATGAAATGCAGTGCGAGTCGCAGCACAACGTAGATGAATAGGAGGGAAAATCCAATCGTGCTGGGTTGCGGCAGAAGCAAAAGCATCAACAAGGGCAGCGGCCAGGTGACGACAGACATGAACTGATCGAGCGGGCGGCAGGCCCGTTCGGACCGTTGCCAGCGAACCTCGTGGCGAAACATTTCAGCGAAATTTTTTTCGGCGACGACCGTGTCGCAGGCATAGGGCGACAGCACCACGCGCCAGCCGCGGTGCGTAACCAAGCGCCCCATCGAGAAATCTTCGGCCAGGCAGCGGGAGAGCATCTCGAATCCGCCGATAGCCTCGAGTGCTTCGCGGCGCACCGCACTCATCGCGCCAAAAACGAAATCGATACCGCGGAGACTGACGTCGACAACGACCGACGGCACGAACCAATCATTCAAATAGAGCGCGCCGAACCGTGAGGGGGGATCATTCGTCGGCCAGCCTTTGTAGATCGAGGCAACGGCTCCAATGGAGGGATCATCGAAAGGCGCCATCATCGATGCGATGCAGTCTCTATCCACCCGCACATCGCTGTCGGAAAGCAGGAAGAGATCATATTTCGCGACCTTAGCGATGTTCGCGAGATTCGAAGCTTTTCGATTTGGGCCTGCCAGCGATTCGTCGACGACGAGACGCAGGTCGATATTCGGATATTCTGCGATCAGACGATTGACGACGGCGATAGCAGGGTCGTCCGGTGTGTGGGCGCCGAAGATAACTTCATATTTCGGGTAGTCCTGCAGACAGAAGGAGTGCAGGCTCTCGTAGAGATACGGGCCGTCTCCGTGAACGGGCTTCAGAACGGAAACGCCTTCGCGTCCGGCACCGGCAACGGCGCGTTCGCGAAAGCGCCATGTCGCGCGTATGGCGAGGATGAGATAAGCAAGCCCGGCGATTCCGAGCAGAATTCCGGCAATCTGCCAGACTGATAAAATGAAGATTGGCATAACAAATAGTCCGCAATAGAACCGCGACACGCGGTTGGCGGCGTCGGCATTAGCATGCAAAACGGCTTAGGCAATAGCATGCCGGATGGCCTATTTCGGGCGTTTAGGAGGCAGCTTTGCGAGGGCGGCCAACGGCCTCCCGAAAGGGCATGAGCTTCACGCCAAGCACCTGGACCTTTGCCTTGACTTTGAGGCTTGTCAGGGCAGCGAATTCATCCACTGGCCTGTAGTGATCCGGCAGATTGTCGACGCCCGGCCATCGTTCAGTGGCCGGATGAAAATAGAACTCACTGGTTCCGCTGGGGAGACGGTCAAGGAACTGCAGGACGCGGGTTTCAACCATCGCGCCGCTGTCATTCAATCCGAACACATAATCGTTCACGGCTAAGCCTGCCTTGATTGCGCGCCGGCGCAGGAGCCGTGTTTGAGCGAGAAAGAATATCCAGGAGGAAAAGCGGTCGCGAAACCGGTCCGATGTTGCCCGGTAGGACTGCAACACCGGCTCCACCGGAATGCGAACCGGCGGATGTCCAAATTCAGGGGCCATCCGCGCGATGATCTTCGATATTGCCGGGTGCATGTGAAAATGCTGATGGCCATTGATGTGATCCATGACCAAGCCGGTTTTGCGGAACGCCTCGAATTGCGCGACGATTTCCGCTTCCGCCTGTCGCCGCATCTCCTTCGAGAAGAAAAGCGAGGTTCCGAATTTGACGGGGTCCGTCGAGAAGCGTCCGTCCCGCCCGACAAGATCGGGAACTTGGGTCGGCGGCAGCACAGGACAACCATCGACGAGCGTCAGGTGGAGGCCGACCCCCAAGCGCGGCAGCTTGCGTGCGCGTTCCACGGCATCATCGCGTGCCGGTGCTCCCGTCATCAAACTAGCGGCGGTGAGTATGCCGTGCTGATGTGCTCTTTCGACCGCTTCGTTCAGCGGTAACGAAAGACCGAAATCATCGGCGGTTACGATGAGCTTCTGCAAAGCCGCGCGGCTCCTGTCGTTCGTCGCACTTCTCCAAAGCGGTGTTTGCGCGTCCTAAGCCAGAGCGGTTCATCAGGACAATGCCGAATATCAATGCCTGCTGCGATGTTTTTTGGATTTTCGCGGCGGATCGATGACGGCGCGGCAGGCCGGACTTAGTCGATCGCGTTTACGATTGAGGCAGGCGACAATGCGGTCCTCGTTCGGAATCTCAAAGAAACAAAGACTCAAGACGTCTGGAGTGCACGCGGCCTGCTCATCGGCAGTCCCGCTGTGGGCGAAACCCGGCTGCGAGTTTCCTACGCATAGTGCTGCGAGCACGAAACCGGCGCCCATTGCGCGTCGCAATCGTTTTATGCCTCTCACGAGATTCTCCTGCTGCCGTTTGAGCCGTGGCCTCGGACGTTCAGAAAGCCTAGTTATTTGATCCACCGCAGCGATAAAACTGCCGCGCGTGGCGCGCGGTTATGAAACCACATTCCAATGCGCTAACGGAGCATCCGTAAGTCGTCCACTGCTTTCGCGGTTAACGGATGCCTCCCGCGTCGGGGTGCCGTCGCCTCCGGGTAACCGTTGCAGCCGCGTTCTTCTATTTTGATCGTAATCTACGATAAATGCTTTTCTGCTTCCAGTTCAACGGAAGCTCGATTCCGTATCAGCTCTGCTCGCCACGTTCAGCCGCAAGGTTTCGAACTGCGGTCACGCAACTCATGTGCCGCGATCAGCCTCGATCGTTTGGGCAACCGGCTGTCGCCTCTGAAGCCCAGAGCATTTTGGACTTGGAACGCGCGTCTCGGAAAGCTTTAAGGCGTCGTCCCTGGAGGCGGCGGATTTGCAGCCGTAGCCGATCCCTCGCGAACTTCGCAAAGCGTCGGCGTATCGAGCGAGGAGCGGTTCATGAACGCCCAGTTCGCAAAGGCAATGTAGCAGACCGCCACCGATTGCTTGTTTTGCAATGTGACGACGACCGTGTCGGTCTTGACGGATGCTGTCGCGCGCTTTGCGACTTCGAGCGGCACCAATGTGACGGCTTTGACCTCGTAGTCCTTGGCGAGGAGCGCCGTGAACGACGATTGCTGCGGCGGTTCTTGAGCCCAGGCTGCTGTAGACACCAAACCAAGGGTTGCGACGAACACGATTTTTAGACCGGCGCTGCGCATTCGATCCTCTCTTTTGTTCAGGATGAGGCTCGGCACGTGCGTACTACGACCGATCACCAGCCTCAAGAATGAACGTCGCAAAAGAGGCAAGATCTGGGGACAAGCCGGGCGTGAGTGGCCGCGCCCGCCTTACTCAGGCTGGCACGGTGTGTGGGTAGAAAATCGCGACGGGGAGCGCGAATTCGGGCAATGCCAAGCCGGCCGGAATTTCCTCGCCAGATTGAAGATCATCGGGAAGAAAGCAGATGTGGGCTCCGAATGGAGATTCCGCCTCGGAAATCAGAATTCGGGCGAAAGTCTCGATTCGCGCTGCGGCCGATTCAATGATGCGGGTGGGCGCGCCATTGCGTAGTCGCGTGCCGATCGCGGGCATGACCTCGGACCAGTGTCGGCCGGTTTGCTCGGAGAGGGTTCCCACCAACCCGATGTCGGCCGTTCGAATGTAGAACCGGCTGCCTTTGCGCCCGATTCCGAGGTCGAACAGCTTCTCGTCTCGGTGTCCGTCATCGATGGCATCGGCATCGACTCCGAGATCCTCTAAGACGGAATTCGATTTTAAACGGGCGCGCGCTTTCGGCAGGCCGAGAACGACAGCGCCTTCATTCGCGAACGTGAACGCCCGAACCTTGTCGCTGACGCGGAGACGAAATGATGCATCGCTGGCGCGGGCGATGATGCCGTCGGAAGTCGTTTCAACGTCGATGTTGCGGTCAGTCGTACATGGGAATTCGGCGACAGCGCCCGGTGCGCCTGTGACCCAAGTTCCGAGCCGGTCCGAAATCGTCCGCTCTGCCCATTCGATAAGTTCGTTCCGCGTCCAGGGCTGTAACTGCACGCGTATGGAGAGCGCTGCACGCCGCTCCGGCAGCTTCGCCCAGACTTGATCGCGATCGGCGTCGTTCATCGAGATCCAGTCGCCGATCTCGCTGCTGCTGCGGCCGCACCCGACGCAGAAGCCGGTCGCGTCATCGAGCTGGCAAATGCCGAGGCAAGGCGAGTGGCGTGCCACCGCAGACGATCCTTATTGCAATTGAAGAGATATGATACGGCGGCCGAGCCAAGGCCCGATCTGCCAGGTGTGTTATAGCTTGTCCTAAGATAGGTGCGCTTTACGCCCAAGCGCCCGATCGGTGAGGAGACCAAAAACGAGACCAATTCCGATCCAAAGTATTCCCTGTATTCCGAAGGAAACGATGCGGAAGTTCCAAAGGAGATCAGCGGGGAAAGTTTTCGGGACCTCGTTGATCGGCGGAAGCATGTAGGCGGCAAGCGCCGTCAATACAACGTATATCGCGCCACCGGCGAGGATCGCGTTCCAACTGCCGAGCTTGTCTGCAAACTGCCGGCCCGCGCTGATCGCAATCGCCATTGCGGCGATAGAGAAAGCGATCATTCCGAAAAAGAGCTGTGTCCGATACGTTATCGTATCGGGATCACCGACTGCGGGGGGACTGGCGGGGTACTTGAGATAGGGAACGATATAGACGGCAAGGAAGCCCAGCACCGCGATCAGGATAGAAGTGGTTCGCGGAGAAAAGTGAACCAGACGGCCGCCTACGAAAGCATAGGCAAGTGCAAAAAGTCCTCCGAGAGCGGTTCCGAAGACTACGACGCCAGTGAACAGGCCGATGCTCGCCTGGACTTCGCGGCTGACGAGTTCGGGTTCTTCGGCGTTTTCGGAATGGGAGTGCTGGTGCTCTTCAAAAGTTATGGCTCGATCGACCTGCGGTTCGCCGTAGACTTTTGCGAAGCTGAATGCGAGCAAAGCGGCGAGAAGCCCGGCAAGCATGCCGCGCATTAACAACTGTCCCATGTGGCTCTCCGCGGCGTTAGTGGCAGGGGAAGCCCAGAAGGTGGCGCCCGTCGTGCACGAATTCGTGCACGTACATGCCATTGAAGATCGCCATCGCGCCTTCCTCGACGCCGACGAAATACATCGCGAGGAGGAACAGCAATCCGCCGAAGATTGCCCAGGGCAAAATTTCGCGGAGGGGAATGGGGGTTGCCACGCTCTCGTGGGCAATTGCAAAGTAGGACATAATCTCAAAGCCTCCTTGGGATTTCGCGTCCCGTTCAAGCTATATGCGGCATCCACAAGAGGGTCTGACTTACGGCTGATACCAATCGACATCGCCGATCACAGTGGCGCGACCGTTCCGGATTTTCACCGGTTTCCTGCCCGTTAGGTGCGCCGAACACCATAGGTTGGTCAGCAAAATTGTCAACGTGAAGCAAACGGTCATGTCAGCACGTCTAACGTTCATCTCGCATGCAGCAACCGCGGCGGTGCGGGCGGCTGCCTTTCCGCTCGACGAGAGCATCGACGAGAAAGGCAAACATGCCGCATCTTCACTTGCGGGGGAGTTGCCGCCGTTTTCGGCTGTCTGGGCGAGCCCGGCCAGGCGGGCGATGGAAACAGCCAACGCGCTCAACCTTAGCGCCGAGGTTGACCCGCAACTCAGGGACATGGATCTCGGGCGCTGGGCAGGGCGGACATTCAGCGATATCGAGACGAGCGAGCCTCAGGAGATGCTGCACTGGCTCTCCGATCCATCGGCAAATCCGCATGGGGGAGAATCTTTGGAGCAACTACTCGCACGGGTTCGGATTTGGCTCGGCGACGTGGCTCAGCGACGTGGACGTATCGCCGCTGTGACGCATCCAGCCGTCATCCGTGCCGCGATCGTCGTCGCGATCGAAGCAACGCCGCTTTCATTCTGGCGAATCGATATCGTGCCGCTTGGAGTTGTCGAACTCGGATCGAACGGGATGCGTTGGACGTTGAAGTCGATCAACAAATGAAAATTTGGGCCCGCTGAGCACTACATTCGCGTAGCGGTTCGAGAACTGCGTGCTGGCAAATGATGGTCTGCAACAGCGAGGCAGATGATGCATTCATAATGACCTCTCGCGAGTATCTCCCGAGAGATGGCAGAAAAATTCCTGTTAAGCGGCGAAATCCGGCACGAATGGCGTTCACTCACCTCGGCGTCTTTTTCTCGACAAAAGGCAACACGATGATGGCCTAGGCGGCTCGGGTTATGTCGCACAGCCTATGCCTATCACGCACCTTGCACTTTGTTGCAGGTCTTATGGCGATCGGTTGAGGGCTTAGCCCGAGATGACGCCGGGGGAAAATATGCGATCATTTCTAACGCTCGGTAAGGCTTGCCTGGAGCGGCAAGCCCAACAGCGCAATATTCGACATCATTTCATTCATGAGGTTCGCCTTTTGGCGTCGCCTAAACCGAACGACATCATCTGCATCATGGTCGTGCGGAACGAGGAGATGCGGTTGCCGGATTGTCTACGGCATCACCGGACGATCGGTGTTGATCGTTTCGCCATCATCGACAATTCGTCGAATGATCAAACCCGCGCCTTCTTGCTCAATCAGCCGGATGTCGATTGCTACAAAACGAGCAACAAATACTCGGAGGCGCGCAGCGGTGTTTACTGGCACACAAGGCTGGCGCGGCGCTATGGGTTTGGCCGCTGGTATCTGAGCGTCGATGCAGACGAGCTCCTCGTCTACAGCGGCATGGAACGCCACGATTTGCACGATCTGTCGAATTTTCTGGAATCCAGAAAGTCCAAGGCCCTTTTTGCGCCGATGATCGACATGTATTCGAAGGAGCCTTCAGGCTCCGTGAGCTACGAGCCGGGCCAGAGCATGCTTCGCGCGTGCCCCTTCTTTGACGGCGATAGCTATCACGTCACAAAAAGAGCCGATGCGATTGTCGACATAAAAGGTGGACCGCGGGTTCGGAAATTATCGTCCGAAGCGAGTCCGTTTGCGCATCAGCTCAAAAAATATCCGTTTTTTCGTTGGGACCGGTCATTGAGGCGACCGACCATTCATACCCTGAAATTGCATCGGCACGAGCCTTCAGCATCCGGGGCGTTGTTGCATTTCAAGTTCCTGGCGGATTTCGCGGAAAAGGTAAACTTTGCGATCAAGACGAATGAATTCTGGAACGGTTCGGTTCAGTATCGACGCTATCGCGATGGATTGGCGACGAGCGATTTGGACGTTCTCCATTACGAGGGCAGTCGGGAGTACAAGTCTCCGGAAAGTCTGATTTCAGCGGGGTTGATCGGGTCAATCGACTGGAATGCTTGCGCGGCCGTCGCGCGGAAAGCGCGCGTAGAGGGCGAGATTGGCCGGTCGCCCGCCACCTCTCAAGGAACATCTCTCGGCAGTTGAAAGCCGGCTCAATGGCAGCGGTGCTATCCAGGCCGGCGCGTCGGCGTTTCGCTGACGGCTTTGCTCGATAGCGAGGGCGATTGCTCGCCATGATCGGGCTCAGAGCTGAATTTCGATGTCCAGTTGGCGAGCCGATCAAGATACAGATAGATCACAGGCGTCGTGAAGAGCGTCAGCACCTGACTTACCGCGAGGCCCCCGACCATTGCGTAGCCAAGCGGCTGGCGGATTTCGGCGCCAGTGCCTTGTCCCAGCATGAGCGGAACGCCACCCAGCAACGCGGCCAGCGTCGTCATCAGGATCGGGCGGAACCGTAAAAGCGATGCTTTGCGGATCGATTCTTCGGGAGTCAGATGCTCGGTCCGTTCGGCGTGAATTGCGAAGTCAACGAGCATGATGCCGTTCTTCTTGACGATGCCGATCAGCAGTATGACGCCAATCATCGCGACGAGACTGAAGTCATATCCGAACAGCATCAGCATCGCGAGCGCGCCGGCGCCTGCCGACGGTAATGTCGAGAGGATCGTCAGCGGATGGATGTAGCTTTCATAGAGCACGCCGAGGATGAGATAGACGACGAACAAGGCTGCCGCGATGAGCAGCGGGATTGTCGTTAGCGACTGTTGGAATGCCTGCGCGTTGCCTTGGAAGGACGTCTGCAACGATGCGGGAAGTCGAAGCTCTCGTTTTGCGGCGTTGATCGCGTCGGTGGCCGTCCCTAGGGCAACTCCTGGCGCGAGGTTGAAACTGATCGTCACTGCGGGGAATTGCCCCTGGTGACTTAGCGACAGCGGTTGCGTTTGGCGCGTCGTCCATGAGGCAAACGTCGCGAGCGGGACGAGCCCGCCGGTCGTCGGTGAGCGAATATAAATCTTGTCAAGGCTCTGAGGATCGCTCTGAACCTCCGGGATGGCCTCCATGATCACGTGATAACTGTTCTGCTGCGTGAAATATTGAGCGATCTGCCTCTGGCCAAACGCATCATAAAGCGTGTCGTCGATCGCCTGGGGCGTAAGGCCGTAGCGCGACGCCTGATCGCGATTGATGTCGACTGTTAGCGTCGTTCCGGCCATTTGCTGGTCGGTTGCGACGTCTCGAAGCTCAGGTAATTTCTGCAACTTTTCGAGCAACTTCGGCGCCCAGGTGTTGAGCTCGCGCGAGTCTGCATCTTGCAGCGTGTATTGAAATTGCGTGCGTGTTGAGTGGCTGCCGACGCGCACGTCTTGGGCCGCTTGCAAAAACAACTTTGCGCCTTCGACTTTGTCGAGCTTTGGCTGCAGGCGGCGAATGACCTGGAAGGCGGATGCATCACGCTCGGATTTCGGTTTGAGCGTAATGTACATACGGCCATTGTTGAGGGCCGCCGTCGAGCCGCCCGCACCGATCGCCATGGCGATGGTCGCGACAGCCGGATCGGCGGCAACGATTTTTCCGAGCTGCTCCTGCTTTTTCATCATCGCAGAAAAAGAAATGTCTTGCGCCGCTTCGGAAATGCCTGTGATGAGGCCGGTATCCTGCTGCGGAAAGAATCCCTTGGGAATGGCTATGAAGAGTGCCGCCGTGGCCGCGATTGTCGCGAAGAATGCCATCAGCGTCGCAAACTGATGACGAATGACGAAGTCGAGCCCCTTGCTGTAACGCTCGACGAGCGCATTGAACATGCGCTCGCTCCACAGATAGAGCTTATTGTGTTGGACGTCCTTTTCGCTTTTCAAAAACCGCGACGCCATCATTGGCGTCAGCGTCAATGCAACGAACGCGGAGACGGCGATTGTGACCGTTACGGTGACCGCGAATTCCCGGAATAGCCGGCCGATGATGCCACTCATCATCAGCAACGGAATAAAGACGGCGACAAGAGAAATGCTTATCGAGATGACGGTAAAGCCGATTTCTCCCGCGCCTTTCAGCGCTGCCACGTAAGGCTTTTCGCCATTTTCGACGTGCCGGACGATATTCTCCAATACGACGATGGCGTCGTCGACGACGAAGCCGACGGAGATCGTCAGCGCCATGAGGGAGAGATTGTCGAGGCTGTAACCGAAAATATACATGAGCGTACATGCGCCGAACAGCGCGAGAGGGACCGTGACGCTCGGTATGACGGTGGCCCAGAGGCTTCTCAGAAATATGAAGATCACGGCGACGACGAGGAATATCGAAATCAGTAGCGTTGCTTCCACGTCTTCGATGGATGCGCGGATCGTCTGAGTCCGGTCGCTCAGGATCTGGATTTTGAGTGCGGTCGGCATGGCCGCGGTCAGGCGAGGCAGCTCCGCCTTGATCCGGTCGACCGTGTCGATCACGTTGGCGCCGGGCTGTTTGAAGACGATCAGAAAGACTCCGCGCTTGCCGTTCGCCCACGCCGCTTTTTTTGTGTCCTCCGGCCCCATGATGGCGCGCCCGACGTCACGGACGCGGATTGGTGAGCCGTTGCGATAGGCGAGGATGATGTCGTCCCAAGACTTTGCGTCGGTCAGCTGATCGTTTGCATAGATCGTGTAGCCGCGATTGGCGCTATCGATCGAGCCCTTCGGGCTGTTGACGGTCGTGATCGACAACGGAATACGCGCGTCTTCGAGCGTCATGTTGCGCGCGTAGAGCTTGGCTGGGTCGAGTTGGACACGGATCGCGGGCTTTTGCTCGCCTCCGATCGAGACTTGGCCGACGCCGCTGATTTGGCTGATCTGCTGCGCGAGCTTGGTATCGGCGTTGTCGTCGACTTCCGTCAACGGCATCGCGTTCGAGGTTGCTGCGAGGATCATGATAGGGCTGTCGGCGGGATTGACCTTGCGATAGATAGGCGGTTGCGGCAGGTTTTTCGGAAGCTGTCCGCCGGCGGCATTGATTGCGGCTTGAATATCGTTCGCCGCGCCGTCGATGTCTCGATTGAGATCGAATTGGACAACGACGGTGGTGACGCCGAGGCCACTTGTAGATGTCGTCTCCGTAACGCCCGGGATCTGTGCGAACTGGCGTTCCAGCGGCTGCGCTACATTCGATGCCATCGTTTCGGGGCTGGCGCCTGGAAGGCTTGCGGAAACTTGAATTGTTGGAAAGTCGATCTGCGGCAGGGGCGCCACCGGCAAGTTCATGAAGGATATGACGCCGACGAACAGGATGCCGACCATGATCAGCGACGTGGCGATCGGATAGCGGATGAACGGTCCTGAAATGCCGCCGCTGGCCATTTATTCGACCTCTGGCAGTCGGTTTTTTCCGTCCGATGCGGTCGCGCGTATGGGTTTTGCCTGTCGCTCTTTTCCGGTGGAGTCAGGCAGGTCCACGATCGATCCTGGCTCCAGACGATAGTAGCCCGAGGTTATGACGCGATCGCCTGGATCAATTCCCTGTTCGATGACGGCGCGGCCGTCCTGAATCTCCGCAACCTTGAGGTCTCGCCGCTCGATTTTGTTGCCCGCGCCCACCACGTAGGCAAAAAGTTTATCGGTCCCTCGTTGAACAGCAGCATCGGGAATGACGACGACATTCTTGCGCGTCGTAATCAGTAGGCGTGTAGAAACGGAAAGGCCCGGCCAAAGCAATTTCTGCTCGTTTGCAAACTTGGCCTTCAGCTTGATTGATCCTGTCGTCATGTCGACCTGATTGTCGACGAGTGACAATTCACCTTTGCCGAGCACGCGTTTGCCATCGGATGTCGAAGCCGTCACCGGCAGTGGGCCATTTTTGAGTTCTTCCAGGATGCGAGGCAGCTCTTCCTCAGGTTCTGTGAAAATGACGGCGATGGGTTGGATTTCGGCGATCGTCGCGACGCCGCCCGTATCTCCCGCGTGTATGATGTTGCCCTGATCGACGAGGCGGAATCCGATGCGGCCGGAGATGGGCGCCCGGATCGTGGTGTAGCCGAGCTGGACGCGCGCGTTGTCGATTACGCCATCATCCGCTTTGACGAGCGCCTCTTGCTGCGTGACAAGCGAGCGTTGCGTATCGATCTGTTGTTGCGTCGTGGCAAGCGTGCCGGCCTTCTCAAAGCGTTGAAGATCGCGACGGATGTTGGCGAGATTGGCTTCGTCCTGGTTTTTCTTCGCCATCGCCTGATCAAGCGCGGCTTGGAACGGTCGCGGATCAATCTGGACCAGCAAGTCTCCCTGTTTGACGTCCTGGCCTTCGTCGAAGGCGACCTTCAGGATTTCTCCGTCAACGCGGGAGCGAACCGTCACCGTGTTCCAGCCTTGCACGTCACCGAGGCTATCGAGGTAGACGGGAAAATCTGTACGTTCAGCGGTTGCCGCAGAGGCTGGGATTCCTTCGGCGTTCGTCTTGTTTGCAGTTATTGACGGTTTCGACTCGTAGGTATGATAGGCCCAAATACCCGCGCCCGCCGCAGCGGTGATAATCACAAACCACAACAATAACTTGATGCGGGATCTCGGCACGATTTCACCGGCCAATCGGACTGGCTGACGGCCGAACGCCGCCGCAGAAAAACTGTAAACGCCGCTGACAAGTTGCATCCGTCGAAACGGCTGTTACTTGCCTCCTGCGTCTGGCAGCCAAAGGTGCCGATATTTACTCAACTTGAAAAGGTGCGGGTCGGTTCGTCTGACGTTAAGTTAATCGGGCGAGGCGAGCGCGGACTCCTCCGCGCAGGCGGCTGCCGCGTTGCCCGCATGGGCGCTCCTCTACCCACATCACAAATCGTCGAACAGCGGAAATAAAAATGGCGCGGACCGGGTGGTCCGCGCCATTTCCCGGGAATGCTATTTCTCGCTTATGGCAGCGACCAGACGGTCAATGAGCCGCCGAGGTTCGTGTAGTTCGAAAGCGATGCGTAGCCGCCGACGGCGCCAAGACCATCGGTCGGATTGGTCAGGCCTGCAGCAAGGCCAATGCCTGCCCAACCGCCGACGCCCGAATAGACGCCGATATATTGCTTGCCTTTGTGTTCATAGGTGAACACGTTGCCGATGATGCCAGACGGCGTTTTATATTTGTAGAGTTCCTTGCCGTCTTTCTGATCGAGGCATTTGAAATAGCCTTCGAGCGTGCCATAGCAAGCGATGCCACCTGCGGTCGTCAGAGCGCCGGACCAGACGGAAAATTCCTCCGGCTTAGACCAGACGATTTTTCCCTTGGCCGCGTCCCAAGCGATGAAGTTGCCCATATGGCCTTCTTCACCCTTCGGCGGGTACATGGAAAGTGTGGCTCCGACGTACGGCTGTCCAGCCGTGTACGACACCTTGAACGGTTCATAATCCATGCAGACGTGGTTGGTCGGTACATAGAAAAGGCCGGTCATCGGTGAGTAGGATGCAGGCTGTTCGTCCTTCGTCCCAAGAGCGGCCGGACAGATGTCTTTCGTGTTGTTGTCCTGACCATTTTTGAATGTGGATTTGGCAGCCACGACGGCGGGACGGCCATAGTTCGGACTATTTGGATCAAGGTCTACACCCGTCGTCCAATTAACGGCCGGATCGTATTTCTCGGCAACGAGCGGAATGCCTGTTTTCCTGTCGAGCGTATAGGCCAAGCCGTTCCGGTCGAAATGCACGAGCACATCGTGTTTCTGGCCTTTGACGGAAAGCCCATCCACCAGGATCATTTCGTTGATGCCATCGTAATCCCACTCGTCGAATGGGGTCATTTGGTAAGCCCATGCCGCGACGCCCGTATCAGGATTTCGGGCGAAAATCGTCATGGTCCATTTCTGATCGATCGGTTTGCCGTCCGGCCCGGCGCGCTGCACGGGATTCCACGTCGAAGGATTGGCCGTTCCGTAATAGATCAGGTTCAGATTGGGATCGTATGAATACCATCCCCAGGTTGAGCCACCGCCAATCTTCCATTGATTGCCGTTCCAGGTCTTGAGGGAACTGTCCTTGCCGACGGGTTTGCCCAGCGACATTGTCTTTTCGGGATCGATCAGCATGTCCGCGTCAGGGCCTGTCGACCAAGCTTTCCAAGCCAGCTTGCCGTCGGAGATGTTGTAGGCTGTGAGGCGTCCACGCACGCCGAACTCGGCGCCGGAGATTCCCACTATGACTTTGTCTTTGACGACGAGAGGGGCGCTCGTACCAGTTTCGCCCTTTTTAGGATCGCCGTTGACGACTTTCCATTTTTCTTTGCCGGTCTTTGCATCGAGTGCGACGAGCGTCGTGTCTGCCTGGTAAAGGAAAATGGTACCGTCGGCGTACTGGACACCGCGATTGACTGTATCACAGCACATTACGGGGATGACCGAGGGGTCCTGTTTCGGCGTGTATTTCCAGACGATCTTCTGGTTATCATCGAGATCGAGTGCGAACACGACGTTGGGGAAGGGCGTATGCACGTACATCATATTGCCGATGACGAGCGGCGATCCTTCGTGTCCTCGGAGGACGCCCGTCGAAAAGCTCCATGCCGTACGGAGTGAACCGACGTTTTTCGTGTTGATCTGATCGAGCTTCGAATATCGATGATTGGCGTAATCGCCCTGCTGCATTGCCCAATTTTTTTGATTTTTCGTCTCTTCGAGAACGCTGTCATTCGCTAATGCCGGCCCTGTCGTGACAGCGATAAGGCCGATGCCGTATGCTAGTGCGCTTAATCGCATTTACTTTCTCCTTGAGCGCGCCCGACGTCTGCTGCTGGGTGGCGTACGCTTTCAAAAGGAGCATTCCCAATTATATTTCTGCATAGGATAGATAAGTACTTCTCATGGAACTTTTCCCTATTCGAACGGTTTTGACGGCGGTAGGTGTGTCCCTGAAACGAAAATTTGCGATCTTACTCGAAAGGGAATGGAGCGGCGGTCTGTTCGGTCCTAGCAGGCCGGTAAATCGGCGAGTTCGACGCGTAAGTCCACAATTGGATACGCGCCATCATTTTATGTCCGCTCTTTAGCGGCCCTCTTTCTTCTTCGGCTTTCCGCTCTTTTCACCATATTTCATGCCTTCAAGCTTCAGTCCGTCAGGATCCAGGAAAAAGACGGCGTAGTAGTCGTCGTAATATTCATCCGCCGGATCAACGATGCGAACGCCGTTTTGCTTTAGATAGCTTTCAAGCTCATCGACGTCTTTGCGGCTTCGCAGTTGAAAAGCGTAATGGTGGAGTCCGACTTCACCAATATGATGCTTGTGCTTGCGGCCTTTGTCGTCGGCTTGTCCAATCCAATATCGTGTCTTGCCGTTTGTCCAACCAATGGCATCGGTATATTCATCCAAAACATCGAATCCGAAAAATTTGAATAAGCCGCTATAAAACGCTTTAGACTTCTCGAAGTCGCTGACGCGGATGGAGATGTGATCGATGCCGACGACTCGGGACATGGCGATCTCCTTTTAATTCCGCCAGCGGCTTTTGCCGTTTGTAAGCTCCGCGGCAGCCAGTCTCGGTGTTCCAGACGGGCTTAATCTTCGGGCCATGCGCTGTTCTACGAGCGGGCTCAGTTAGACGACTGAGGGTTGGCGCAGATTGCCGTCGCGGCGTTCTGCGCCTGTCACTTCTTCACGGACCCGTTGCGTCCCTTAGGCATTTCGTCGTGAAGCTTTTCTCTGCCGCACCATGAAGTTTTTTGGCGCTTGCGTCGGCGGCACATTTCGCCTTGGCGTCTTTCTCGCATTTTGTCATGAAGCTTTTCAGGGCGGCGCCGTGGAGCTTCTTGTCTTTCGCACTCGCATCGCAACTCGCGTTGGCTGCCGACGCCATTGCCGACAGGCAAAGACTTACGATCAGGGCTGTCGCAATTCTCATTGCTTCCTCCATCAAGGGTCAAGGCCTGCTTTTATAAGCCGGCCGCGGCCAAGGCGCTTCAAGAACTTCAATCTCCATTGGCTCGAAGGAGGATTAACCAACCACCGGCGGACCAAATCCGCCGTCTTGGCCGATCATCGGGAGCGGTGCATCGTCATAGATAGCTCGTGAGTGCATTTCCCGGGATGCCGCGAAAGAGCAACCGTGCACACCCGCGCCGAGCGTAGATAAATGCGGACGTTGTGCTTCCTCCGAGATAGTAATTCACGCTTTCGGAACCACGAAGCAGCAGTGGCGTTCCAGCTGAAACCGGCACACGCGTCTAATGAGGAACGTGGATGGGTCAGGTCCGTAAGGTTTATTCCGCCGAGAAGGTGCGCCAAGGCGACATCATTCTCAGGAAGCCGTGGCAACGCATCGTTTTTGTTCTCGGGCTTGTGATGCCTTTTGTTCTCCTGCTCATTTGGCTGGTCATCCGACACTGGTCGTCCTAGCGCACATTGTGCGATCGGGTGGCGCAAATTTGCGCATTTTGATCTTCCGCTCAAGTTCCTGAACATTCCAAAGATGCCGTGCGACGCAAACCCGCCTTGCGCGCTCCGCCCCGTGTCTCCACTTCTGCGGCCTCGGGTATCTCGGAAAAGCAATGAGCAATCACAACGCACGGTCTCCAAACGCAGGCGTGGTTCCGCTTGGAACCGGTCTCCTTCTTGCAATGGCTGTCGCGTGTGGCGTAGCCGTCGCGAACATCTACTATAACCAGCCGATGCTGGGGGTCATCGAGCGAGATTTCCCGGGCTCGGCCTTTGCTGGCCTGATACCGACGGCGACGCAAATCGGATATGGGCTGGGATTATTCCTGCTCGTGCCGCTTGGCGACATCATGGATCGCCGGCGTCTGATCGTCGGCCAATTTCTCCTTCTCGGCGCCGCGTCCTTCGCGGCCTCACTGGCACCAACGGCGTTCGCTCTCATTCTCGCGTCGCTCTTGGTCGGAATTTGCGCAACGGTCGCGCAACAGATCATACCGTTCGCGGCCTCGCTCGCGACTCCCGAGCGGCGCGGGAGTACGATCGGTACGGTCATGGCAGGCTTGCTCTGCGGTATTCTTCTCAGCCGCCTCCTCGCAGGGTTCGTCGCAACGTACGATGGATGGCGCGAGATGTTCCGCTTAGGAATGCCAATGGCGGTGATCGCTGCCATTGCTATGGCTATCACCTTGCCTCGAAACTATCCGCACACCGGTATGCCGTACGCGGCTGCGATCAAGTCCTTGATACATCTTTGGGGGTCCGAGCCGGTGTTGCGTCGTGCGAGCCTGATGCAGGCGGGGATGTTCGCCTCGTTTTCGGCGTTCTGGACTATCCTTGCGCTGCATCTCGAAGAGCCCAAATTTCATCTCGGCGCTGATGCCGCCGGGCTTTTCGGGCTTGTCGGAGCGGTGGGGATTTTGGCTGCGCCGCTGGCTGGGCGTCTCGCTGACCGTCGCGGCACCGAACTCGTGTTATGCGTCGGCGCGATGCTGACGCTGGCGTCCTGGCTTTTGTTCGTCGTGTGGGATTCCCTGCCAGGGTTGGTCATCGGTGTGATTGCGCTCGATCTTGCGATGCAGAGCACGCTCATCTCGAACCAGCATCTTATCTACGCGCTTCGGCCCGAAGCGCGCAGCCGTCTCAATACAGTTTTCATGACGGCGATGTTTATTGGTGGCGCTGGCGGGTCGATAGGGGCCACCTTGGCTTGGGAGACGGCAGGATGGGCCGCCGTCTGCGGTCTCGGTGTCGTTCTCGCGCTAACAGCACTTGTTCTTCAGAAGGCCGGCCGGCCGGTAAGAGAGCCCGGCGCGGCCTGATCTTCAGCCCATGTACGCGCCCGGTGCTAGATGGCCTGAACCAGTTCTGCCTTGGGCTGGGTGGCATATTTGGAAAACTGAAGCTTGAACAGCTGACTATATGAGCCGCCGAGCGCGAGCAGCTTCTCGTGCGTGCCGCTTTCGATGACTCGACCGCCTTCGATGACGTGAATGAGATCGGCGTGAAGAATGGTGGAGAGGCGATGAGCGATGACCACCGTCGTTTTGCCCTTCGTCAACTGCTTCAGTTCCCGCTGAATGATTTCCTCCGTCCGGCTGTCGAGAGCCGAGGTCGGCTCATCGAGGAGGATGATCGGCGCGTTCTTCAGGAAAGCACGGGCCAAAGCGATGCGCTGGCGCTGTCCACCTGACACCTGCGCCCCTAGTTCGCCGACTTGCGTGTCGTATCCATGCGGTAGCTTGGTAATGAATTCATCCGCGTTAGCCGACTTGGCGGCCTCGATGCACATTTCATCGGACGCACTCTCACGGCCAGTGCGAATGTTATCCATGATTGTGCCTTCGAACAGAAACGCGTCCTGGCCAACGGTCGCAATGTTTTTGCGCACGGAAATCAAAGTCGCTTTGTTGATGTCCTGCCCATCGATTGAAATGTAGCCGCTGGACGGCTCCCGGAAGCGCTGCAGAAGAGCGAAAATTGTAGATTTCCCGCCACCGGACAGGCCGACGAGCGCGGTCGTCTTACCGGCAGGGGCGAGCAGCTTCAGACCATTGATGACGGGCTTGTTCGCAACATAAGAGAACGAGACATCGTGAAATTCGATCTTCCCCTCTGGGACTTTTAGATCGGGCTTTCCCGGAGGCTCGTCCTCCTTGGCGGGTTGGTCGAGAAGTTCGTACATCATGCGGACGCCGATCGTAGACTGCGCCAATTGGAGATGGACGCGTGACAGACGTCGAGCCGGATCGGCGCAAAGCAGCAAGGCCGTGATAAACGCGAAGAACTGCCCTGGCGTATCGCCGTAATAGAGATTGCGCAAACCAGCGTAAAATACGACGCTCGCAACAGCGATACCGCCTGCGGTTTCCATCAATGGATTTACCGTGGCGCGGATGCGCAGCATTCTGTTGGTGAGGCGCTCGACCGCGGCAATGGCGTTCATCGCGCGTGCCCGCATTCTATCTTCAAGCTGGAAGGATTTGACGACCTGCGCGCCTTGGCTCAGCTCGCGTGTCGCCCGAATGACGCCGGCGACCGAGTCGACTTCGCTTCTCGCCGCCTTCTGTACCCGTTGCCGCAATTTTCTTGAGGTAAAGGCGATTAGCGGTCCGCCGACCAGGGAAAGACCGGTCATGATCGGATCGAGGTAAATCATCGTGCCTACAAGGCCGATGATCGTGAACAGGTCGCGGCCGAAGCTCATGGAGACCATGTTCAGGACGTCGCGCGTCGCCGACGCGTTGTTCGAAATGCGGGTGACTAGGTCGCTCGAAGAGAACTTTTGGAAGAGGGCGATATCGACTTTCAGCAGATGATCGAACATCCGTTTCTGTGTCTGAGCAACGATCCGGTTGCCGATCGATCCCACCAAGACTTCGGAGAGATATGCCGCGATTCCCTTGACGACAAAAAGCGCCACGATAGCGAGGGTAATGCCGGCGAGCGCTGCACGGTTCTGATTCACGAAGATCGTATCGATCACGTGTTTCATGATGTAGGCGCTCAGCGATGTCGTTCCCGCCACGACGATCATGGCGGCGATCGCAACGGCGTACTGTGGCGCGTAATCGCGGCCGTAGTCTCGCGCAAGCCGTTTCAGTAGATCGGCGGTCGTCGTTGTTGGTGCCATGCGTCTCTCGTCTAGGCGGCAATCATAATCGGCATTTTCGAACAGTATATCGGACGATTATCCGTTTCACGCGTCGAACCTGCGGCTTCTTACAGTCACCCTGAGCAATTTTTGTGGCATCCCTGCCGATATCCGGCTGGCCCGCGCGGCGGCGATTGCTTCTGCCGCGACGCATAAGCCGTGCGCTGCTTCAAAGTTCGCAAATCGGGGTTCCCCCATGGCAGGTGCGGTCAGCAACCGGCAAATGTCAATACGCGCGAAGGTTTGTCTTCCTGAGATTCGGAAAGAGCTGGTGGGGCATGCTGTGGAATACAGGTGTTTTGCCACCACAATCGACGGCACAATGTCGAGTTGCGGGTCGGCTCGGCCACCGGCCATTGATTCGGCGGATCTTTTTTCCATTCATTCGCTTGCCGCTACCGGAAGCGAGATATTTGGTGCTCGGGTCAGCCTCCGATACCGGACAGGATTGGTTAGCGTCGGACCTGAGCGCTGCGGATGCGTTGCCGGCGGCATTTCGGAACAAGGTGCGGGGTGAGCGGGTTCAGTGCCGGCAGGCTCCGAGGACCGCCATGCCACTCCTGGCAGATTCACTTCGCACAATTTCATCTGCACTCATTGTTGCCGCAATTTTTATCGCGAGCCTCGTGCTCGGACGAGAGGTTCTCGTTCCGCTGGCTCTCTCAGTGATTGCGTGTTTCGTGCTCGTGCCGGTTGTTCGATGGCTGGAAAAGCATTCGTTGCCGGAATGGCTATCCGTCACATCTGTCGTCGTGGTCGTTACCGCAATTCTTTTGGGTGCTTCAATCGCGCTGAGCTCGCAGCTCTTGTCGCTGGCGGCTGAGCTCCCGGCCTATCGGACCAACGTACTCGCCAAGGTTCATACCGTGGTGGGAGGCTCGTTGCCGAGCGGCGTCGTCAGCCGTGCGGTCGATGCCGTCGAGACCTACCAGCAGATGCTCAATAAGGAATTCAAGTTTGGCATCGATTCCTCGGCCGTGCCGCCGTCTCCTTCCGACGCCAAGCCAAAAGAGAAAGTTGTTGTAACGGAAAATAGCAGCTCAGGCGCATGGCGCGGCATTGAAATTCTTGCCGAGCCGATTGCTCAGACTGCGCTGACGTTCCTATTCACGCTGTTCCTGCTGATGCAATACAAAGATCTGAGGGACCGCATCGTTCGCGTTTTCGGCACCGACAATATGAGCGAGACGACGGCTGCAATGTCCGACGCGGGCGATCGTTTGTCGGCGCTTTTTGCAGGACAAGCTATGCTCAACGCGTCATTCGGCATCTTCGTCGGATGCGTGCTGATGATCGTCGGCGTCCCGAATGCACCCCTGTGGGGATGTGTGGCATTCATCATGCGCTTCGTTCCGTACATCGGCTCGTATGTGGCAGCTGTTCCGCCCCTGTTGCTGGCGGCAGCAGTCGATCCGGGTTGGACCATGACAATCGGTACGCTGGCCGTATTCGCTATCGGCGAGCCGATCATGGGCCAGGTGATCGAACCTTTTTTTCTCGGCAAGCGCGCAGGACTCTCACCCTTCGCGATGGTGCTTGCGACGAGTTTCTGGACATTGATTTGGGGGCCGATCGGACTCGTCCTCGCGACGCCCCTCACGCTAGTCCTGGTGGTTTTGGGCCGGTACATACCCAATCTCGAATTTGTTTCGGTTTTGCTCGGAGACGAGCCGCCGCTTTCCGAGCAGCAGGATTTTTATCACCGCCTGCTGTCGGGTGATGCTTACGCGGCTGTCGATCAGATCGAGGAAGCCGGAGAGGCCTCGTCATTCGAAGGCGTCTTGGACGAGCTTGTGTTTCCGTCGATCGGCATCGCAGTGACCGACCGTCGTCGCGGACGGTTGGATGCTGAAACCATTAAAGAACTTGAGGAAACGATCGAGGAAGTTGCCTCCGAGGTGTCTCCATCTGACATGCCGGCAGACGCTCGCGTGCTGCTCATTCCTGTGCGCGGACCCTTTGATGCCATTGCAACCCGCTTCGTACTCGGGGCCATCAATGCCAGGTATCCGGACACGGCGCGTGCGGTGCTGAGTGGAACCGGTTTGACGGCTTTATCGAGCGTCGAACGAAGCGATGCATCCTCGTTGGAGAAAGTCGTATTCGTCACGGTCGTCGGAATCCCAGAGAAAGCTTTCGCTTTTCTGACGAAAAAGGCGACCGAAAAATTTCCTGAGTCGCAGATCTTCAAACTCGATCTGAGCAGGTCTGGCGTCAGCATATCCGACGCCGCCCAATCCAACGATAAGCCTCAGGTTTTCGTCCGGTTAACGGATCTGGCGGAGGCGGTAAAGCCTTCGTCCGATGACGCGAAACGACATTCCGCCGTTTTGGTCGAGGATCGCGACTACAAGCCCGCACTTTCAAGCAGTGAATGATTAAGCGCATTGCCACCAGTTCAACGTCATGGCGACCGGAACAAACTTCGCCGCGCCAGAGTTGAACGGTTGCCCGATTTCGGAACCGAATTCAGCGAGGTAGGCAATGGCACGTTATGAATCATCTTCAGGAGGCCGCGGAACCGGCGACGATCTCGTTGACCGGATCACGGATGTTGGCGCCCGGGCTGCCGACACGGTGGACCTGATAGCCAGTCACGTCGAGGAAACGCGTCAGGACTTGCTGGCGCAGGGCGCACAGCTCAGCGCCAACGTCCAGAAAGTGGGAAAGAACTTTTCCAAGGCGCTCGACAAGTCCGTTTCCGAACAGCCAATGACGACGTTGGGTCTGGCTATCGTCACGGGCTTCGTCCTCGGAGCTCTTTGGAAGGCCTAACCGGAACCTGATATGTTTGCGAGCCTCTTTAAACGCGCCGAACAGAGCGTCGACTCGGCCATCGGTGACCTGGGGAACCGGATCATCATCACCATTCCATTTCTCGTGGCTATGGGCTTCGGCGCCGCGAGTTTAACTCTCTATCTCGACCGTCTATATGGCTCGGAACTCGGCACGCTTCTCGTCGCCATCGCGTTCTGTCTGTTGGGCTTGATTATCGCCATCGTCGTTCGAGTGCGGAGAAATATCAGCGATTCAAATGCGAACGCTTCGGACGATGCGGCGCCCGCGGATGAAAATGCGGCGGCTCGTCCGCAATCGATGTTCGATGACGAAACCGTTATGGCGGTTTTGTCGTCGGCAGCCCCGATCGTTGTTCCGGCAGTAATACGAACAGGTCTGAAGAACTGGCCCGTGCTTCTTGCGGCAGCTGCGGGTCTCTATGTGGTCAGCAGGTCCGATCATCAGTCTGCGGCGACGCCGAATGTATCGCCGCCCCCACCATCTTCTTAAGGAAAAACCATGCACAGTACTGCTTCCGATTTTTCTTCGACTCGTAACTCCGGACAGGACGCCGCGAGCATTGGCAACAGAATTCAGGATACAGCCCGCGAGGGCGTGGACATCCTGAAGGAGAATCCGGTCCTTACACTCGTGGCTGTCGGGGTCCTGGGATTTGCGCTTGGTACGCTCGCTGGACGGTCTTCAGTTGGTCGCCGTGGCGCCCTGGATGCGAGCTGGGATTCGCTGCATCGGGCAATCGATGCGGCCCGATCCGAGGCGTCTGATAAAGTTGGCAGTTGGCGCAAAGCGCTGAAGAGCGAAGGTCTGTCGCCCGAGCAGCTTCCGAACCGCGTGAAACATCAATTCCGCAAGCTGCTGGCTTCGATGGGGGAGTAAGATTGGCCTCGCGCGCAAAAGTCTGACGCGGACGTCTGCATTCAGCGCCCGAGTCCGCGGCGTTTGAAGCGCGGGCTTCGCTTAGCAGAGAAGTGTTACCTCGCTTAGCGGTCAAACAGAATCGTCATCAGCAGCGACGAGTCTTCTATGCCATTGACGGAATGCCTTTCGCCGCCGTCAAGGTAGACCCACTCTCCGGCCGCCAACTCGATAGCGGTGTGGTCAAGCGCGATGCGCACACGGCCTTCAAGACAATAGAGCGTCACGTTTCCAGATACTTCGTGAGGCGGGATCTCCTTGCCCGCCAGGACAATGAGGCGCGCGGCCTCGAACGACGGCGTCTTGACAAGCGCTGTCGGTTTGGTTTCCGCGAGCTTGTTTCCCAGAGGCCGTAGGTCGACGACTTCGCCTGACTTCGCGTGGTGAATCGCCATTTCGTTTTCCCCGCGCGTTAAGTTGCTTTTCCATTCTGCCTGAGTTCGAAAATGCTCACTCCGGCGACGGCAAGTCCAATTATGATGTGCCAGAAGCGGAGCGATCCACTTCCGCCATATCCGAATATAAAAGGGGAGAGCGCGACCCAGATCCCGCCCGCGAACTGACAGGCCTCAAGCCACCTGCGAAAGTTCACGAGGTCCGCCTCGGCGAGTACCATGATGATCAATCCGGCGATCGCGGCGTTGATGACGGCGGGAGAGTTGGAGACTTCCTCGACGATCCAAGGCGCCAATGCGATCGCTATTCCGAAAATAATGCCGGCCCAGTCGTTCCATTCCCGGCGTGAGGTTCTCAAGTTCAAGCTCGCCATTCCTCGCCTCCCTCATTTCAGCGCGGCGCGCGGATGATTGCTCGACCGCGGCATCACTTTCGCAAACTATTACGCCGTACGCTGGCGAAATGTTCGAGCCGTTTGCGGCCAAAGCTCTTTTAATTCATCGGGAAGCTGACCTATCACGTCGGCGATTTCTCCGGGGTCGCAATGATGCGCCAACAACGCGAAGACGTCGCGAATAGCGCGCTCCGAGGACACGGCATTCGGGAAGTCCTTAGCAGCGACATCGTGAACGAACTTTTGCCGCGAGCGAATTCGTGACGTAGGTTTGTGAGGTTGCCATCCCTCATAGTAGATGCCGCGAATGAGGGTCGGAAGCTGAGCTCCGAAATCTACGGCTTCTTCGAGGGTGAGCCTGTCACGCAGGTGATGAAGGACGGCACGCAAGACTGCGAGCGATTCCTGAGGATCGGCAAGATCGCCGTTTTCGCTCAGCTCCTTGAGCCATTCCTGTGTCTTCTGAACAGTCCGGGCAATCGACGGGGGGAGTGTCATATGCGAGTCCTGTGTTTCAAATTACATCGGGAACCTTCGTTGCAACGTTCACTGGAGCGTCGTGTATGATACGCTAGGCCGCGCGTCGTGTCTCAAGATACGACCATCGCTTCATCTGATAAGTAACGCTATCGCGCGTGGTTCCAGTTGCAGCGATGCTGGGTTGATTAAGAATGCCTGATGTCCTCCGGGGAAAGAAGCCCATCAATTCAGACCGTGCGGATGGCAAGCTTCCGTATCTGCTGCGCTTTTTACAGGGATGCCCGATTGTTCTCAGGGCCCGTGCGCGTCTGCCGACTGCATAGGTAAGGGGAGGAAGCAGCGGAGCTCTTCAAGCTGGCACGATTTCTGCTGATTTTCGCGGCGCCGGTAGGCGTGGGGCAAAGCTGCCGCTCTAGCGAACCCACTTCCCCGTGCGATCGCCTGATGCGGCAGCTTCTTTTCGTTTTTACTTTTCGACGAAGGCTTTCTCGATGACGAAATCTCCCGGCTCCCCGGAGTTGCCTTCGTTAAAGCCCCGTTCGAGGCAGAATGACTTGAGCTGGGCCAGCATATCGGGGCTGCCGCATAGCATCACCCGGTCTTGATCGTGGGATAGTTCAGGGAGGTTCAGCTCGGCAAAGAAGTCTGCCGACGTCATAAGATCAGTGATTCGGCCGCGGTTTTTGAACGGTTCGCGTGTTACGGTCGGAAAATAGATGAGCTTTTCGCGAATTGCCTCGCCGATGTACTCATCAGTCGGAAGCTCGCGCATGATCCTGTCTCCGTATGCCAGCTCAGAAACGATCCGGCAGCCGTGCACGAGCACGATCTTCTCAAACCGCTCGTAGGTTTCGGGATCGCGGATGATGCTCATGAATGGCGCCAGACCTGTCCCCGTTCCCAGCAGATAAAGATTTCTGCCCGGCCGGAGGTTGGCGACGATGAGCGTCCCCGTCGGCTTTCGACCGACGAGAATCGAATCGCCTTCCTTGATGTGTTGGAGGCGGGAGGTCAGTGCGCCGTGCGGAACCTTGATGCTGAGAAATTCCAGATAGTCATCGTAGCTTGCGCTGACGACGCTGTACGCGCGCGTCAATGGACGGCCGTCGATTTCGAGGCCCATCATGACAAACTGGCCGCTGTCGAACCGCAGGCTAGGACTTCTGGTTGCGGTGAAACTGAAAAGGGTGTCGGTCCAATGCCTGACCGACAAGACGGCCTCGCTCGTAAATGCTGTCATTCCCCCGACCCATTCGGATTGTTGACGTCGTCAGATTAGCCGTATGCCACGAACGACGGTAAAGTCTCTGATTTTCTGCAAAATCTAAAGAGGAAATCAGCTTTATCCATTGCCGCAAAACCGCGCGGGACAGGCGCCGGAGCGGGGGGAACAGTAGGCATGTAGTTACCGTTGAACGGAACGCTATCCCCATCTACTATCTATAGAATTGGTAATTACTCAGCTATGGAGCAGATTTATGCGCCCTTTCACCATCTCTGCCCTCGCGGCCGCGAGTTTAATCGCGATGAGCACGCTCGCCTTAGCAGATCACGATGTGCCGGGTAGCGACTGGATGCCCAAGGATCAAGTGATGCAGAAGCTCGAAGCGGCGGGCTACAGCAACGTGACCGGGCTCGAAGCCGATGACGGCCATTGGGAAGGCAAAGGCGTAAAGAACGGCCAGATTACGGAATTTCACATCGACCCGCATACGGGCGCGTTCACGAAGGAAGAAGTCGACAACGATTGAGCAATATAGTTTTGGGACTTGATGCCGGTCGATTGAACCCAGCGGCAGGTTTTCACTTCTCGGGCCAACGATAGCCCGCGTCGACGGAACAGGTTTCTTCGTCGGCGCGTTGGCCGGGAATGAATGCGCTTCGAAATTCGTGCGTAAATGGCACCGCGACGGAGTGCGCGGTCTTTCCATCCATCGACGGATGCTTCCGCGCCGCACTTGCAAGTTTGATCGTCGGTTGCGGTCTCGCAGCCCATCCCGCGACCGCGCAAGGCGGGACTTGCGCGGATGCGGATCGGGAGATCACGCTGCCATCAGGTTTTTGCGCGACTATCTTTGCTGATCATCTGGGCCACTCACGGCAACTCGTCGTGGCGTCGGACGGAACGGTTTATGTCAACACCTGGAGCGGCCCGTATTATAAGAACGATCCGCCGCCCGCGGGCGGATTTCTCGTTGCGTTGAGGGATATCAAAGGTAACGGACACGCAGATATCGTCCAAAGATTTGGACCAACGTCTGCTGATGGTGCGCGTGGTGGCACCGGCATCGCGCTTTATAAAAATCGGCTTTTTGTAGAGGTTGATGATCGCATCGATCGCTACAAGCTGGACGGAGAGATCGCACCGTCAGGCAAAGCGGAGGTGGTTCTGAAAGGCGTGCCTCTCGGTGGCGCGCATCCGATGCATCCCTTCGCGATCGATGCGAACGGCACTCTCTTTGTTGCGGTGGGCTCTTCAAGCGATGCTTGCAGTGACGCTCCGGGTTCTGCGGGTAAGAATCCTTGCGCTGAACTCGAGACACGAGCCGGAATTTGGCGTTACTACACCGACAAGACAGGACAGGTTTTCTCGCCAAAGGACCGTTTTGCGGCGGGCATGCGGAACGCAGAAGGGCTCGATTTCGACGAGGCTGGTCGTCTCTATGCCACTCAGCATGGTCGCGGGCATTTGCATGAGAACTGGCCTGGTCTCTACACGCAGCAGCAA
>Ga0182749_1000351_pt1 | contig 45031 bp, 37 predicted proteins | sample eDN3rd37CKraftMG_FD_128875 | JGI IMG/M metagenome (GOLD analysis project Ga0182749, IMG submission 128875) | Enriched Miracle-Growth compost microbial communities from Emeryville, California, USA - eDNA 3rd pass 37_C Kraft MG (version 2) (version 2) ...
AGAGACGAAGAAAGTAACGCGGGCGGGGCGCATGGCGCTTTCGACAAAGCTGGAGCTGAAACAGGGCCAGCAGTTGGTGATGACACCCCAACTGCAGCAGGCCATCCGTTTGCTTCAGCTATCCAACATGGAGCTGACGCAGTACGTCGAGACCGAGCTCGAGCGGAACCCGCTGCTGGAGGCGGACGACGGCGCCGATGGTCCCACGCGTAGCGATAGCGATCAGAACGATCAAGTCGAGTACGGCAAAGCCGAGGAGCCGCCGTCCGCGGCCGAAGCGGACGGCGAATGGGTGGATCTCGATAAACCCGTCGCCGATCCCGCAGGCACATTCGATACCGAATACGAGAACGTATATCCCGACAGCACCCCGGCCGATCATTCCGGTGCCAGCGATGCTTCGGCATGGGCCTCGCTCCGCCAGCGCGGCGCGGGCTCGGGCGACGACGTCAACATCGAATCCTATCTTTCGAACGACATCACCCTGCGCGAGCACTTGAGCGCGCAAGTGCCCTTGGTGGTGAGCGATCCGATCGATCGCCTCATCGGCCAGTACCTCGTCGATATGGTGGATGACGCGGGCTATCTCCCCGCCGAGATCGACACGATTGCCGAGCGGCTCGGCGCGCCGCAGGAGCAGGTCGAACGCGTGCTCGCGAGCCTGCAGACGCTCGACCCGCCGGGTGTTTTTGCGCGCTCTCTCGCCGAATGTCTCGCGCTGCAGCTCAAGGAGCAGAACCGCTACGATCCGATCGTCAGCCGCTTCCTCGACAATCTACACCTGCTCGCAGGCCACAATTTCCCCGCACTGCGCAAAGCCGTCGGCATCGAAATGGACGAGCTTCTGGAGATCGTCGCCGAGATCAAGAAGCTCAACCCCAAGCCCGGCCTCAAGTTCGGTTCCGAACAGGTGCAGGCCGTCGTGCCGGATGTGCTCGTACGCGCCGCACCCGACGGCACGTGGATCATCGAGCTCAACACCGACACGCTGCCGCGCGTGCTCGTAAACCGCAGCTATCTGGCAACCGTCTCGCAAGCGACCGGATCGGCGTCAGACCGCAACTATCTGCTCGAGTGCCTGCAGACGGCGAACTGGCTCGTGAAGAGCCTCGATCAGCGCGCACGCACGATCCTGCGCGTCGCCGAGGAAATCGTCCGCCAGCAGGATGGCTTCTTCACGCACGGTGTGCAGCACCTGCGCCCGCTCAACCTTCGCACGGTCGCGGATGCCATCTCGATGCACGAGTCGACTGTCTCGCGCGTCACGTCGAACAAATACATGGCAACCCCGCGCGGCATCTTCGAGATGAAGTACTTCTTCACCTCGGCCATCGCCTCCGCCGACGACAGCGGAGAATCCCATTCCTCCGAAGCGGTACGCCATCGCATCAAGCAGATGATCGACGGCGAAGCCCCGGCGAGCGTCCTCTCGGACGACAAGATCGTCGAGTTGCTGAAGGGCGATGGCATCGACATCGCGCGGCGCACCGTTGCCAAATATCGCGAGGCCATGCGCATCCCCTCTTCGGTGCAGCGCCGGCGCGACAAGCGGCTCACTGAACGGGTGGCGCAGCCCTGACCTTCGGGAACTTATCCCGGCAAATCGTCACGCTGGGCGCGAGCTGGGCTGCCGCTCTTGTCCCGCCGCCGGGACTGCTCTATAGGGGGCGCCATAAGCGGTACGACCACGCCTTGCATATCGGCTCTCGATCCGCGCTCTTCTCAACCACAGTCACGCCCGCTGGGGCATTTTTCGGAGCTATGGCCCCGATCTTGCAGCGTTAAACGCAACGGACGGGCCCAGGAATGGCGGAAAGTGGATTGGAGTTTGGGTCTGGCAGCGCCTAAATCACCGGTATGGGCCGGTTGGGCTCTGCAAACCCAAAGACTGGGTTGAGTGTTAGGAGAAAGCGCCATGCCTTTATCCAGCGAAAAGGACCTTGCAGGTGCCGCTTTTTTGGTCTCTGAACAGATTGCGCGAGGCGCGAGGGGATAACGCCGCCCGAATCCGGTTGAGGCGCACCCACGGCAAGGGCATTAAAGTTAGAATTGTAGGAATCGCCGGATTTACTGCAGCTCCAGGATGGGCGCCGCAGCCGGTGCTTCGCAACAGTTGGAACAGGATTTGACGATGGATCTCTGTGACCTGCTGGCTTCCGACGGCATCATCGCCTCCCTCAAAGCGACGGGCAAAAAGCACGCCCTCGAGGAGCTGGCGGCGATTGCTGCGGAAAAGACCGGCCTCGACCGCCGTGAGATCTTCAACACGCTGCTCCAGCGCGAACGGCTGGGATCGACCGGCCTTGGCTCCGGCATCGCCATCCCCCACGTGAAGCTCGCCGGGCTGCGGAATATCGTCTGCATTTTCGCGCGCCTCGACGACCCTATTGAGTTCGACTCCCACGACGGCCAGCCCGTCGACCTGATCTTCCTCCTGCTGGCACCCGATCACGCCAGCGGCGACCATCTGAAGGCGCTGGCGAGCATCTCACGCGTGGTGCGCGAGCCCACCGTTCTCGATGCCCTGCGCAAGGCGCCCGATGCTGCCGCCATGCGGCAGGCGCTCACGCGGCCGCTTCCCTCGCACGCTGCCTGAAGCCAGGGGCATACCGCCGTCGGACGCCAAGCGGCGGACACGGCCCAATGAGCGATAGCTCCGCAGCTGGGCAAGCTGGCCGCACGGGCGGCCGCTTCATCCGCCGAACGAGCGGACCGGCCCCTGCGGATCGTCTGTGCTTCTTCGCCCGTCGCCGTCTCAGTGCACGGCAGGGCAGCCCGCGGTGTCCCCCGTCGCCAGCATTGCCGCCAGCGCCACCACGCCGACGATGATGCGCCACCAGGCAAACAGGGCGAACCCATGCCGGCTCACGTAATCGAGCAGGTGCCGCACGACGAATACCGCGGCGATGAAGGCGGTTATGAAGCCCACCACGATATTGGTAACGTCGCCGACGTTGAGGATCGACCAGTTCTTATAGAGGTCGAAGGCGAAGGCGCCCGCCATCGTCGGCATGGCGAGAAAGAACGAAAACTCCGCCGCCGAGCGCTTGTCCGTTCCCAGCAGCATGGCGCCGACGATCGTTGCGCCGGAGCGGGAAACCCCCGGAATCATTGCAAAACACTGCATCACGCCGATCTTGAACGCCAGTGCTGGCGGGTAGTCCATGGCGTCCGTGTAGCGCACGGTGAAATGCATGCGGTCGACGACCAGCAGCACGATGCCACCGATGATCAGCATGGACGCGATCAACACCGGTGTTTCGAACAGCACGCTTTTGATGAAGTCGTGCGCGAGCGCCCCGATGACCGCCGCAGGCAGAAAGGCGAGCAGCACGCTCATGATGAAGCGGCGCGAGCGCTGATCGTGCGGCGCGGCCACGGCAATCCGCGTGAGCTTCGCCGAGTAGACGCTGAGGATGGCCAAGATCGCTCCGAGCTGAATGAGAACCTCGAAGGTCTTGCCCGGGTTGCAGATGTCGAGGAAATGCTCCGAGAGCAGCAGGTGGCCGGTGGATGAAACTGGAAGGAATTCGGTCAGACCCTCGATCAACCCGAGCAGGATCACTTCCCAGATCGGCATCGGCCCCTCGAATCCTGCGCTGGAGATTTTCTGTGCGGCGGGGAGGATTAGCAGTATTTGCGCGGGTGCGGTGCCACTTCCGCGCCACACGGACCGATTGTCTTATGACACGCTTGCCCGTACGAGCGAGCCAAGACAGAACACTAGATAAACGGCCACCGCTTCAACAATGCACACACTGACGCACTTTCGGCTCTGTCCCTTTTCGCGGGCCGCCCGCCTCGCGCTCGCCGAGCTCGACCTCGAGCCCGAGCTCGTCGAAGAGCGCTCGTGGGAGTGGCGGCAGGAGTTTCTGGCCCTCAATCCGGCGGGCGAACTGCCCGTGCTCCAGATTGATGACGCAACGCCACTGTGCGGCATCTATGCGATCTCCGAGTACCTGGGGGAGGCCTCAAGCAAGGCGCGTAATAGCGAGCGCCCGGATGGCGAACCGTTAGAAGAGGAAGTTGAGGAAACCGAGGCGCCGCGCCTGCGGCTCTTTCCGGGCGATGCGGCCCAGCGCGCCGAGGTCCGCCGCCTCGCCGACTGGTTCAACGGTAAATTCAACCGCGAGGTGACCCAGCCCCTGCTGGAGGAAAGGGTTTACGCCCGGCTCCAGACGGCTGTGGCAACCCCGGACGTCGAGACCTTGCGCGCCATACAGGCGAACCTGCGCTACCATATGAGCTACATCTGCCATCTGGCGGATCATCGGCGCTGGCTGGCCGGGGAGGAGCTCTCCTTTGCCGATCTCGCTGCCGCTGCCCATCTATCGGTGGCCGACTATCTGGGCGATGTGCCCTGGGAGGACTACCCTGCCGCGAAGGTCTGGTATGCGCGCCTGAAATCGCGCCGCGCCTTCCGCAGCCTGCTGGGCGACCGCCTCCCGGGCACACTGCCCGCGCCCCACTACGCCGATCTCGATTTTTAGCGGTTCCGTTGTGAGCACGAACGTTGAGCATCTGAAGGAAAGGCTTTTCAGCCAAGCGGCAGCGCTCGGCTTCGATGCCGTTCGCATCACGACACCCGGCGCCATGCAGCCCGCAGGCGAACGCCTCGCCGCATTCCTCGAAGCCGGCCGCCACGGCGATATGGCATGGATGGAAGCGAACGCGGAACGGCGCAGCAGCCCCACAGAGCTTTGGCCGGACGTTCGCACCATTGTCATGCTCGGCATGAGCTACGCGCCGGACGAAGACCCTATGCATGCGCTCGACGAAAGCGACCGCGGTGTCATCTCCGTCTACGCCCGCGGCAAGGATTACCACGACATCCTGAAGGGCAAGCTCAAGCAGCTCGCAGGCTTCCTCGCGTCGTCAGCGGGTGCCGACGTGAAAGTCTTCGTCGATACCGCCCCTGTGATGGAAAAGCCCCTCGCCGCGGCGGCGGGTGTGGGCTGGCAGGGCAAGAACACGATGCTCGTGTCGCGCCGGCATGGAACGTGGCTCTTCCTCGGCGCCATTTTCACGACCGCCGAGCTGCCGCCCGATGTGCCGGAAGCGGATCACTGCGGAAGCTGCCGGCGCTGTCTCGACGCGTGCCCGACGGCGGCCTTTCCCGCGCCTTACCAGCTCGATGCGCGCCGCTGTCTTGCCTACCTTTCCATCGAGCACAAAGGCCACATACCGGCCGAGTTCCGCCGTCCCATGGGCAATCGCGTGTTCGGCTGCGACGACTGCCTCGCCGTCTGCCCGTGGAACAAGTTTGCCCAGGCCGCGCGCGAGGCGCGCTTTGCGGCCCGCGCCGAGACCGACAACCCTCCGCTGGCAGAACTCCTGCAGCTCGACGACGCGACGTTCCGCATCCGCTTTGCCGGCACGCCGATCAAGCGCACCGGCCGCGACCGCTTCGTGCGCAACGTGCTGATTGCTGCGGGCAACTCCGGCGATACGGGACTTCTGCCGCACATCGAGCCCCTGCTCGGCGATGCATCCCCGCTGGTGCGCGCTATGGCCATCTGGGCAATGCGCGAGCTGACGGGCGATGATGTCCACGACAGCCTCCGCCACCGGTATCTCGCACGCGAAGGCGACCGTGACGTGCGCGCCGAGTGGCACGGAGCACAAGCGCAATGAGCCATCTCCTTTGCTTCGGTCTCGGCTACAGCGCCGGGCGTATCGCGCGCCGGCTGGCGAACGGGGGCTGGCACGTGACCGGCACCGCGCGCACGCCCGCAGGTGTCGCGGCGATTGCCGCGCAGGGCTATGACGCCCTGCACTTCGATGGCACGCAGCCGTGCGTTGAGACGCGCGATGCGATCACGAAGGCAACGCACGTGCTGCTTTCAGCGCCGCCCGATGCCTTCGGCGATCCCGTTCTGCACCACCACGAACGTGATTTTTCCGACGCGAAGTCGCTGCGCTGGATCGGCTATCTCTCGACGCTGGGCGTCTATGGGGACAGCGGCGGCGAATGGATAGACGAGACCGCCCCGACCCGCGCCCGCTCGCCGCGCGGGCAGCGGCGCATCGCGGCCGAAGCCGCCTGGCTCGATATCGGACGGCGCCTCGGTGTCACCACCCGCATCTTCCGGCTTGCCGGCATCTACGGCCCCGGCCGTAGCGCCATCGAACGTCTGCGGGAAGGAACGGCGCACCGCATCATCAAGCCGGGCCAGGTGTTCAACCGTATCCATGTCGATGATATCGCGGCAACCGTATGCGCCGCGATCGAACGCGGAACACACGACATCTATAACGTTGCCGACGATGAGCCCTCGCCACCGCAGGATGTTGTCAGCTTTGCGGCGAAGCTCTTGCAGATGCCACCGCCTCCCGAAGTTTCGTTTGACGACGCAAACCTGAGCCCGATGGCGGCGAGCTTCTATGCCGACAATCGTCGCGTGAGCAACAAGCGTATCTGGCAAGACCTTGGCGTTGCATTGCAATTCCCCACCTACCGCGAAGGACTGCGCGCCATCCTCTCTGAGACGGCAAACGTCTGAGACGTTTGCCACCGTCGTCCCTGGTGCCGTTCAGCCACCGTTCAAGCAGCAATCGCTCTATTGGGCGCATTGGTCGCGACATTGCGCGGCCGGGAAGCAGCCCCGCTTCCCATGCGTTTATTCGTGGCGAGGAAATCATGTTGGCAACGGCGAAGAGCTTCGGTCGCAGCGCGGTGTGCGCCGTGACGTTGATGGGCTTCATGTCCGGCGCATCGGCATTCGCAGCTGACAATGCCGCCCACGCTCTCGCTGACAAATTCGGCCGCGCCGCCGAGGACAGCGAACGCGCCGCCGACGAAGCGCGCAAGGCAAAGGCGCGCGCGAAAGCGGAAGCTGCATCGAAGCGCCGTGCGGAAGCCATTGCGAAAGCAGATGCGGAAGCGCGGGCCCGCTCCGAAGCGCGCGCCAAGGCTGCCGCGCAAGCACGCGCCAAAGCACAAGCCGAGGCTGACGCGAAAGCTCAAGCTCAAGCCACCGCCCAAGCCCAGGCGCAAGCCAAGGCCGCCGCAGCCCAGCGCGCCGCCGATGAAATCGAGATGCTGCGCCGCGCCGAAGAGGAAGCCGAGGCCCGGCGCCAGGCGGAATTTGCCCGCGAACAGGAGCGCCGCGCCGAGGCCGAGCGCAAGGCAGCTCGCGCCGACGCCCAGCGTCTGCTCGAGGAAGCGAACCGCCAGCGCCTCGAGATGGAGCGCAGGGCCGAGGAAGAACGCCTGGCTGAAGCAAAGCGCCTCACCCGCGAGGTGGACGAGAAGCGTCGCGCCGACGAGCAGCGCCTGGCCGCCGAGCGCCGCGCCGCAGAAGAAAAGCGCCTCGCCGAGGAAACAGCCCGCCAGCGCATCGAGCAAGCGCGTAAGGCAGAGGAAGATCGTCTGGCCGAAGCCAAGCGGCGCGCGCAGGAGATCGAAGAACAACGGCGCGCTGACGAGCAGCGTTTAGCCGCGGAGCGCCGTGCGGCCGAAGAAAAGCGCGGCGCCGAGGAAGCACGCTTGGCGGAGAAAAAGCGCGTTGCCGAGGAAGCGCGCGTTGCGGAGTTGAAGCGGCAGGCTGAGGCCGCCGAGGCGAAGCGCAACGCGGAGGAAGCACGGCTCGCCGAGCAGCGGCGTATTGCCGAGGCGGAAGCAATTGCCAAGCGCACCGCCCTCGAAGCCGAGCGTGAGGCCGAGGCGCGTCGTGTCGCGGAAAAGTTCCGGCTTTCCCGCGAGGCGCGCGAGGCACGTGAAGCTCAGGAGGCGCGCGAAGCCCAGAAGGCGCGCGAGGCCCAGCAGATCCGCGAAGCACGCGTTCAGCGCGCTCCCGAGATGCTGCAAACGCGCAGCAGCCTCGGTGGCCCCCTGCGCGGACACGAGATCGATACGGATTCGCCCTTCATCGATGCACCGCCAACCCCGCCGAAATCCACGGCCACGGTGGGGCGCACGCCCGCTGAAACGGCGCTATCCTATCCCCAGCGCGTCACGGTGCTGGTGCAGATGGATCCACGCCGCCATGGCTTCGGCGGAAGACGCATGACGGCCAATCCCGTCCTCTGCGTCGGCGACAGCTGCTACGTCAGCAACGGATCGCGGATGTCGGCCACGGTGATGGCGCGCGGAAGAACGCTCGGCCCCGGCAACACGCTCGGCCGCAATGCCGGCGTCTGCCGCAACGACACGACGTGCGTGTTCCGCGGCGTGTTGCTGACATCGCCCAACGCGACGATCCAGCCCGTCGATATGGGATTCCTGCGGCACGACCGGCGCGAAGTGCGCGCCGCGGGGCCCGATGGCTCATGCCGGGCGACGAACGGGGAGCTGGCGTGCGCGTCCCCTATCATTGCCTCGCGCTATCGTGCCTGGATCGTACCGGAAGCGGTTGCCGAGGCGGCCGGGGCGAACGCGCTCGAACGGGCACTGGATGCGGGCCTGTCGAGCACGCACTCCGCCGCCTATGACGGTTGGACGCTGGACGTCTACACCGGCGCGCCGAGGTAGCCGATCGCACCGTTCGATGCACGGCGCTTGGCCTCGAGGAACTCGTTCACCTCGCGCGCGTGCAGCGGGCGCCCGGTGCGGTCGATACTGCGCCGCTCCAATGCCTGCAAATCCGCGAGCAGCGGCTCTGCCGTCCTGTGCAGCATCGCCACCGCCTGGATCGTCGAGCGGCGCATGTTCGGCGGCACCTTCGGTACCACGTCCGCGATCAAGTCCTTCGCCCGCGTGGAGAGCTGCCCAGACATGCGGCCTAAGAGGCCAATGAGACGAATGGGGAAATCCTCGCGAAAACGATAGTCGTGCTCTTCCATCCAGAGGAACAGCCGGTCCATCAGCAAGTCCTGCAGACGCAGACGCGAGGTGACCCGATAGTCTTGCCATTCCGCGACGAGATCGAAATCGGGCTCCAGCTCGATGTCGGCGGGCGCGAACGTTTCCAGCGCCGTCACGCCGATACGGTCCACAAAGTCGCGGTTGCGCATGCTGAACCGCGTGGTGAATGTCGGCAGCAGGTATCTCTGGTCGCTGGCGAGACCGTATGCCTTGCGCACGAGCTTGGAGCAGAACAGCTCGCGCTCCCCCTCCAGCTCCATCGTGAAGTCGTACCAGATATGGCCGTTGCGCTTCTCATGGGAGCGCCGGATGACGTCGTGGATGAGGGCGGCGGCGCGTGCGGCGAGGTGTGGATCGCGGTGGCGGAAAACGACGCACCGGCCCAGCCCGTGCTGCAGCGTTTCCGCAAGCGGATTGATGACGGCACCGGACTCGATCAGCGCCTCCACCACCCAGTGCTTTCCATTCTCGTCCGTATGGATGATGGCGAGATGACTGAACTGGCTGTCGACATCGCCAATGCGCGCGATGGCGGCGCTGTTGTGGTGCATGCCGCGCATCAACAGTAGATCGCCGGAGCGGAAGTCGAGATCGCGGCCGGTGTCGTAGGCCGGGTTGACGAACGTGTTCAGCTGCCGGCCGCTGAACCCGCGCAAGGGCTTCTCGTCCGGGCCGAGCTGCGCATAGCGGATGTTGATCTCGCCCAGCATGTCGGTGGCGTAGCGGGCGATACGCAACGCGTTACGTAGCGCTCGCTGACCGGCAAGCGAAAGGAAGCCGCGCGCATGCCAGTCCGCAATCTGATCGCGGAGGCGCAGGCGCAAAGCGAAGATTGCGCGCGCAATATCCGGAGCCGAGCGCAGCAGCACATCGAGGTTGTAGCGATCGAGGCTGACGTTGAACGTCGCCGCGTACAGCGCCTCGAGATTCGCTGCCAGCTCCTTTGCCGTCGCCGCCGGCCGTGCGGCGATCTCCTCGATCGCCGCAAGGTCGTCCTCGAGCCGCGGATGGGGCGTGGCATGCAGCATCCGGTCCTCCCCCGTTTAGTCCCTATGCCTCCTTAGCATGCCGGGGAAAGACGACGGATGCTTGTTCGCAACATCATGAAGGGCTGCGCGCCGACCCCAGGAGCTTGACCGAGCTGGCCTGCGGGCCCATCGGGCCCTCGCTCATGGAACGGGTCACGTGCACCATGGAGCCCACCTCCATGTCCTCGAATGCGCCGTTCCCGCACGCTTCGCGCGAAAAATAAAGGTCCGGCGAGCCCTTCACTTCGATGAAGCCGTAGTCCTGGTCGGGGAAGAGCCGAACCACGACGCCGGTGTCCCCCGCCGAGCCGTGCTGCTTCACCTCGCCCTTGCGCATGGTGGTGATCTGCGAAAGCTGGCGTTCGACCGCCTCGAACACGCGGGTGACCACCGCGGTGCTGTCGCCCTTGGCTTCGCGCCGCTCCTGCTGGCCCTTGGCCACAACGGGGGCGCGCCCCGGCACCTCGATTTCGGCCGTGATGCCGAGCGGCAGCTTGCCGGCCTCGGACGGGCGGTACGGGATCTCGACGACCACACGGGCGCCGATGATGTTCGGGTGGAAGCGCTGCAGTCGCTCCACACGCTCACGGATAAGTCTCTCCAGGGAAGCCGAGCTTTCAACGTTCTTGAATGCGATCTGCAGGTCTCTTTTCATATCTTTCTCCGGTTTCCTGTCGTCGCGTCGTGGTCGTGAAATGAAAGCGGCGAGCCATGGTCGCCGTATGACGGGGCCGCACGCATTGACGTTGCGCAAGCACCGCAACCCCAGCGATGTGCCTGTATCGGAGGTATCCAGCTTGAGGGCGAACGCATGATGTCTCCTCCGGTTCGCGCAATGCCTCTGCGGCATCGCGCGGGCCTATTGGTCCACGTTGTTCAGGTTGTTGCTGAGGGGGTCGGAGTTGGTGTCGACGTCCGCCGGATTGAACGGCGTCGGTGCGCTGTCGATGCCGGGCATCGGCGGGCGGGCATTGGGGTCGGCCCAACGGGGCTTGTAGCCCGGCGCCTTTTCGGGTTCGGGCCCGACTGGTCTTTCAACCTCCACGCTCGTGCCCGGGTCTGCACTCGAGCCGGCCTGACTGGAACCGGCCAAAGCGGCCGTCAGGGGGAGGGATATTGTCAACGTGACGGCGAGGGCGATACGGCCCGCTTTCGTCATGGCAGCGCCCATAGTTGCACTACTGGGACGCTAGCTTTCCATGGACTGAGGCGTCTGTCGATGCCCTTATTTTCCCGCCGCGCGCCCGGCGGCGATCTCCTCGATTTTCGTAAAAAGCAGCGACAGGTCCTGCGGGCGCGAAAGACGGTGCTCGCCATCGGGAATTTCGACGAATTCCACCCGGCCGCCCGTGAGGAGCTTCAGCAGCGCACGCGCATGTCCGATCGGCACGGACGTGTCGAGCCGCCCTTGCAGAATGACGACCGGGCGCCTCGGATCGAACGGATGCTTCACCATCAAATGCTCCCGTCCTTCCTCTATGAGAGCCCGCGTGATCCCATAGGGCTCGCCGTATTCGGACGGCAGCTGGAAGATGCCTTTCTCCTCGATGTCGCGGCGCGCCCGATAGTCGAACTGCTTCCACATCAGCTCTTCGGTCATGTCCCATGCGGGCGCAATGAGAACGAGGCCCGCGATGCGTTCTGCGTCCGCGGGCGAGGTCTCCATCAGGCGCCGCAGAAGAAGCAGCGCGATGTAGCCACCCATGCTCGAGCCAATGATGATCTGCCGGCCGTGGCTGACATCGCGGAACACGGTCTCGGCTTCCTGAAGCCACGCGCCGATGGTTCCATCCTCGAAAGTCCCGCTCGAAAGGCCATGCCCCGAATAGTCGAAGCGGGTGCACCCGAACCCTTTCTCGCGCGCGAAGCGGGCGAGCTCGGTGGCTTTCGTGCTTGCCATGTCGGACTTGAGGCCCGACAGCCAGAAGAGACCCAGATCCCGGCCGCCAGCCGGGTCTTCGCGATAGGCGATGCGCCGGGCCGCTGCGCTTCCGGCGGGGCCCAATTCGAGGAATTGCGGTTCGCTCTCACTCAATCTAAACAACCCTTTCATCGCCGGAGGATGAGCTTGTGGCCGAAAAGCGCCCGACCATACTGCAGATCATTCCAGAGCTCGATACCGGCGGGGCAGAGCTTTCCACCATCGAGATCGCCGAGGCCGTCCAGTCGGCCGGCGGACGCTGCATCGTCCTTACCGAGGGCGGCCGCCTCGTCCAGCGTCTACGCGACACCGGCGCGGAGGTAAACTTCTTCGCGGCGGCTTCCAAGAATCCCATCCGTCTCCTCTGGAACGCCCGCCGCATGGCCGCCATCGTACGCCGCGAGGGCGTAGATCTCATCCACGCCCGCAGCCGCGCCCCGGCCTGGAGCGCTCTTTTGGCCGCACGCCGGACAAGGGTGCCGTTCGTCACCACCTACCACGGCGCCTATTCGGAAAAGTCTGACCTGAAGCGCCTCTATAACAGCGTCATGGCCCGCGGTGATACCGTCATCGCCAACTCCAACTACACCTGCGATCTCATCCGCATGCGCTACGGCACGCCGCGCGCGAAGATTGAGGTCATCTACCGCGGCGTCGACGGTGCGCTGTTCGATCCCGCCATGGTCGCCGGGAGCCGCGTCGAAGCCGTGCGCCAGCGTTGGGGCGTTACGCCCGATCAGCGCGTCGTGCTCCATGCCGCGCGTCTCACACCGTGGAAAGGCCAGAAGGTCGTCATCGATGCCGCCGCACTGCTGGCAAGACAAGGTGCGCGCGATGACGTTGTTTTCATCCTCGCCGGCGACGCGCAGAACCGCAGTGCCTACCACGCCGCCCTGGCGCAGCAGATCAACACGGCAGGACTCCAGGATCGCGTACGGCTCGTCGGCCATGAAAGCGATATGGCGGCAGCGCTCCGTGCCGCGCATGTCGCCGTCGTCGCTTCGATCGAGCCGGAGGCTTTTGGTCGCACGGCCACCGAGGCGCAGGTGATGGCAACGCCCGTCATTGCTACGGACATTGGAGCACCGCCCGAGACGGTGCGCGGCCGCCCCGGCATTGCACCCGATCGCGCCACCGGCTGGCTCGTCCCACCGGGCGACGCCGCCAGTCTCGCGCACGCCCTCGGCGAAGCGCTTTCCATGACGCCGGAAGAACGTGCCGCAATGGGCGCGCGCGCGCGCCGGCACGTGCAGACGTCCTATTCGCTGCGGCAGATGAAGCAGCAGACGCTGCAAGTCTATGATCGCCTGCTCGGCACGCACATGGCGGAAACGATCACCTGAAGCCGACAATATCTACGTGCGCGATCTACGTGCGTGGCGTTTTGCTGGCTGCAAGCTGATCCCGGCCATATCCGCTTTTCGCCGTGCGGTCGCTGCGGCCATCGACGATGGCCTGGTCGACGAGCGTCTGTGCATAGCGCGGCAAAGCAAAGGAAGCGTTGTGCAGCTTCGGCGTCCAGTAGCGCGTGACGATACCGCGCTTCTCCTGGCGTTTGGTCAGCTTCTTCACCGTGATGTCGAGATGGTCGTCCTCGTCGGACGCCCAGTTCAGCGCGAAGGGGCCACCGAAGTAGCAAGGCTGCGTGCATAGGTAGGGCGCGACGTGATTGAAGAGCGCCGCGAAGGATCGCGTCGTATCGCGTAGGTGATCGGGATAGAGGAACGGCAGGCCGTTCTGCGTCACCAGGATGCCGTCGCTCGTGAGCGCGCGCTTGCAGGAGGCAAAAAACTCCGGCGTGTGGAGCACCGCCGAAGGCCCGATCGGCTCCGATGAATCTATAATGATGGCATCGAAGCGCTCGTCCGTTTCGGCAACGAACTTGCGCCCGTCCGCAATGACGACCACGGCACGCTCGTCATCGAAGGAGTTACCGGGAATCTCGGGATAATATTTAAGCGCCGTCTCGATCACCTCGCGGTCGATCTCGCACAGCATCGCCTTCTCGATGGTCGGATGCTTCAGAACTTCGCGCATCACGCCGCCATCTCCGCCGCCGACGACGAGCACGCGCCTGGGCCGGTCGAGCGCCATCAGCGGCACATGCGCCATCATCTCGTGGTAGATGAACTCGTCCGATGTGGTGAGCTGGCATACACCGTCCAGCATCAGCACGGTGCCCCAGGTGCGATTTTTGAAGATCACCAGATGCTGGTGCTCGGTCTTCACCTCGTGCAGCACGTCCTCCGCCGCGAGCCGCACCCGCCAATGGGGATGAAACGTCTCCTCGACCCAGCGATCCATCGTGCCTCCTCGCCAACCGGACATCCGGCACGCAAGGCGGCGGCCGGTCTTGAGGGCATAGCACGCGATCTGGAATTTTCTACTGTCGGGTTGCCACGCTCACTTGGTGGCGCTGGCCGTATTGGAGCGCAGGCTCTTCAGCACCGCCTCCGTTGGCCAGCAATCGATCTTCAGCCCGTTCTGCTTCTGATAGATGCCGACTTGGCGTCGCGTATTGGAGCCGATCTTGCCGTCGATCTTGTCCATCGGATAGCCGAGCTTCGACAGGCGCTCCTGAATTTCCGTCACCTGCGCCGTGCGCGGCTGCGGAATCTGTGCCGCCGGCACGTGAAATCCACCCGCGCCCGCGATGCGATCGGCAAGATCGCCTACGAACAGCGCATAGAGATCCGACGTATTGTAGAGGCGGATGACCTTGAAATTCTCCGTGGCGAGGAAGCCCGGACCGTAAGCACCCGACGGCATCATGAGGTAAGCGCTGATGCTGTCCTCGGAGGGCTTGAACGGCGTCTTGCCCGTGCGCTGGAAGCCCAGCTTGCGCCATTCCGCGATGGTGCGCTCGCCGGGCGGGCCCTCGAGCGAGCAATCGCCGCCCTTCGGCATTTGCACTTCATAGCCCCAGCGCAGACCGCGCACCCAGCCCTTGTTGGCGAGCTGGCGCGCCGCCGAAGCGAGCGCATCGGGAACGGAATCGAAAATGTCCACCTTGCCGTCGCCATCACCGTCTTCCAGATGCTGGAAGTATTCCGTCGGCATGAATTGCGTCTGCCCGACGGCTCCCGCCCAGGATGCGCGCATCTTCGAGCGCGGCACGCCCGCCTGAAGCATCTTCAGCGCGGCAAGGATCTCAGCGCGGAACTGCTCCTTGCGCCGTCCCGTGAAGGCCTGCGTCGCCAGCACGCGAATGGCGTCATGCGGCAGCTTGTGATTGCCGTACGCGGTCTCGCGGCCCCAGATCGCCACCATGATGTAGCGGTCGACGCCAGTCTTCTTCTCGATATTGATGATGTCCTTCTCGTGGTCCTTGAGGAACTGCCGCCCCTTCACCGCCAGCGAAGCGAGATACTTCTCGTTGAGATATTCGAACGCCGACTTCGTGAACTCCGCCTGGCCCGCGCTGTCGTCGCGCTTCTTGCCCGGCACGATGAGATCGGGCAGCGAATAGTCGGGCTTGAGGCCGCGGAACGCCGCATCGAACGTAGCGCGCGAAACACCCTGCGCTTCCGCCTCGGGCCACAGGCCGGCGATGAAATCGCTCCAGGCGTCCGCGGCCGCGGGTGGGACGGTTACCGCAAGGGCAGTGGCGGCGAGGCAGAACACGGCGGCAAAACGCGTTGCAAGACGGCGCATGACCGTTCCTCTAAGGCCAGTCTTCAATGGTTCCTCCCACGAGAGCTAGGCGATGCGTTCCGGCACGCAATGGCACACCCACGCCGCCCTCGTCATAAATCCAGGCGAATTTGCGGCCCCTAAGGTGAATCGGGGGCTAACTTGCGTGCTTGAGCTCTTGCAGGTGCGTTTCCCACGCCAGCGCCTGCCGCGTGATCGTATCGAGGCTGTCGAACTCCGGGCGCCAGCCGAGGCGCATGCGGATCTTGTCCGATGCGGCCACGATCGCTGCAGGATCACCCGCGCGCCGCGCCGACATGCGCACCTCGAAATCGGCGCCCGAGGTCCGCTTCACCGCCTCGATGACCTCGAGCACCGAGAAGCCCTTCGAGTAACCGCAGTTGAACACATCCGAAGCGCCGCCATCACGCAGGTGCCGCAATGCCGCCACGTGCGCGCGTACGAGATCGGTCACATGGATGTAGTCGCGAATGCAGGTGCCGTCGGCGGTCGGGTAGTCGGTGCCGAATACCTCCATGTAGGGCCGCTTTCCGAGTGCTGTCTCGCAGGCAACCTTGATGAGGTGAGTTGCGTTAGGAGTGGACTGGCCGGAACGGCCTTTCGGATCGGCGCCGGCCACGTTGAAATAGCGCAGCGCCACATAGCGGAAATTATGGGCGCGCGAGGTATCGGCCAGCATGATTTCGGTCATCAGCTTGGAGGAGCCGTATGGCGACATCGGCGCCGGCAGAGCATCTTCACGCACTGGAACTTCGGCCGGCATGCCGTACACCGCCGCCGTCGAGGAGAAGATGAAATTCTCGATCCCCATCTCGACGGCGACCTCCATGAGGGCGCGCGACTTGACGGTGTTGTTGTGGTAGTAGCCGAGCGGATCAACGACGGATTCCGGCACGACGATCGACCCCGCAAAGTGGATGATCGACTTCACCCCATGCTTGCGCACGATGCTGCGGACGAGTTCCTGGTCGCCGATATCGCCCACGACCAGCGTGGCGTTAGCCGGCACTGCCCATCGGAATCCGGTCGACAGGTTGTCCAGAACGACGACGTTTTCGCCGCTGTCGAGCAGCTCGAGAACCATATGGCTGCCGATGTAGCCGGCTCCGCCGGTGACGAGGATGGTCATCTCTGCTCCATGCCTTCCCGATACTGTCGCCGCCCGCGGTCGATGACTACGGGACGTTAACTATGCCTTGATTCAAGTGCCTGCGCACGATCCCAAGTTGCCATTCAAAAACCGCACCAGTTGCATCCTCTCCTGAACGCCATCCATCAGCTTTGGAGCCGCTATGTCCGCTTCCCCGCAGCGCATTCGCAAGGCCGTATTTCCCGTTGCAGGGCTCGGCACGCGCTTTTTGCCGGCAACCAAAGCGATCCCGAAGGAGATGCTCACCGTCGTCGATCGTCCTGTCATACAGCATGTGGTCGACGAAGCTCGTTCTGCTGGAATTGAGCACTTCGTTTTCGTTACCGGACGGGGCAAGGCGACGATCGAGGACCATTTCGACCGCGCACCGGAGCTGGAAGCGACGCTGACGGAGCGCGGCAAGACCAGGGAGCTGGATGAGTTGGCGGCTGGACTGCCCGGCGCCGGTTGCACCAGCTTCACCCGCCAGCAGGCGCCGCTGGGCTTGGGGCACGCGGTATGGTGCGCGCGCGACATCATCGGCGATGAGCCCTTTGCGCTCTTGCTACCTGACATGCTCCACCACGGCGGCAAAGGCTGCCTCGCCGACATGATCGCCGCCTATGAGCAGCATGGCGGCAACCTCATCGCCGTTTCGCCCGTGCCTGAAAGCGAAACCCATCAGTACGGCATCGTCGGCGTCGAGGATGCGGGCGCGAAGGTGTCGCGCATCACCAAGATGGTCGAAAAGCCGAAGCAGGGCACCGCGCCTTCCAACCTGCACATCACCGGCCGTTACATTCTCCAGCCCGACGTGTTCGACATTCTCGCCACCCAGGAGCGCGGCGCGGGCGGCGAGATCCAGCTCACCGACGCGATGCTCGCGATGCTTCAGGCCGGAAAGCCCTATCATGCCGTGCGCTTCGATGGCACGATCTACGACACCGGCACCAAGATCGGCTTCCTGCTGGCGAATGTCGCCTATGGCCTCGAGCGCCCCGATCTCGCCGGCGCGCTGAAGGCGGGCATTGGCAAGCTCGTGTAGCGTTGCAAAGCGAAACGTCTAGCCGGCTCGTCAGGCAACGGTAGCGTCGGAACGCTTGGCACCTGAGACCGGGGCGCACGCATCCGCTTCGCGGACGCGCCTTCACCCCGCGCGCTGACCATCTCCCTCGCGTGCCGCGCACAGAACATCAGTTGCGCAGACGCACGCCCGCCTGGATTTCCTCCGCCGTATAGCTGCCGCCAGGCTGCGAGCTGTTGAAATCCGTGTGCTCATAGCGCGCGAACAGTGTCGCCCAGCGGTTGAGATAGTATTCCGCGCCCAGCGCAGCGGTGAACTGGTTCTCGCTCTGGTCCGCGCCGACGAAGTCGCGCGTCATGTAGCCGGCGCCCGCAATGCCCACGAGGTATCGCGTGAACGCGTGCCGCGCTTCGAGCCCGTAGGTGCGCTCCATGACGCCGCCCGAGCCGGCGGTCGTCGTTTCCGCCACCTCACTCGTGGCAACGAACTGCAGCGTCGTCAGCGCATTGACTTGCCAGGCAAGATCGGCATCGATCAGCAGCCCGTCGATGACCTGGAGCTCCGGGCTGTTCGGCGTCTGGCGCCCATAGCCGAGGCTGATGGTGCCGCGCAGAATTTCTCCCACCTCGCCGAACGATAGGCCGACGCGATAACGCTCGCCGCGCGAGGAGCGCAGAATGCCATCTGAGAATGCCGCAACATCGTAGTCGCGCTGGTTGATGGCGATGTCGGAGAACGCAAACAGATACGGCGAGAACTCCCACCGCGGCCGCACGGCCTGCTCGTAGAGCGTAAAGTTGCGGTCGGCATTGCTGACCGGAACGCCTCCGATCACGTCGTCGCTATAGGAAGTGTCGATGATCGAACCGCGCACCTGCACCGCGAGGCGGTTGAAGCGGTGGTTGAGCGCCGCGCGGTAGCGGTCGACATTGATGTTGGGACGCGTTCCGACCGAAGTCGCGTTGATCGCGGAGCGGCTCTCCTGCGCCTCCTGGTGCGCGATGAGGCCCTGCAGGTTGGTGCGGCTCGTGACATCGAGACGGCCCAGCCCCTCCACGAGATAGGCGCGGTCGTCTTCCGACGGGTATTGGTTATGGAAGCTGAGATCACCGCTCGCCCGCACCTCCACCGCGTGACGGCTCCAGTTGGAGGCGAGTCGCGCGGCCGGGCGCACCTCCAGCGAGCTGTCACCCACGGCATTCGGTGATGCAAAGAGGTTGCTGTTGTAGTCGTAGTTCGCCTCGACGTTCGTATAAAGCACGAAGCTGCCGATCCGCGTACCGAGCTGCGGGAAGGGATCGAACGAAAACCCCTGGAAGCGGCTCTGCCCGAAGACCGGGTTGTATTCACCCGCCTGCAACAGCAGCGGGTCGTATCCAGCCGGTTCCGCCGCGAACACCCGCACGTCCTCAGGCGAGCGCATATCGACGGCCGTGATGTCCGTCTCGCCCTCCATCGCCGCATCCGGCTCGTTGAGCTCGATGACGCCATCCTGCGGTGCCGGCGTCTCGACGACGGTTACGGGATCGCCGTCCTGGGCAATTGCGAGCTGCCCGCGCCGCGCGTTGTCCCCGCCCGGCCCGCCGGATGCCTGGTCGGTGCCGGCATCGGGCGCGGGGCCGGGTTGCGCATCCTCCCCGCCTTCGACGCCCGTACCCATATCGATGGTGCCATCGTCCTCGTCGACGACGCGCGGCCTCAGCACCGGACGCGATGGCTGATCGATACCGAATCGGCCATCGCTGAATGCGCGCTGCTCCTCCTCCTCGAAAACTGATTCGTCCGGAACCGCGGGGCGCAGCGCCGGCCGGCGCGGCCGCTCGGGTGCAGCCGCGGGCGCGTCGAGGATCTGGGCGAGCGATGGGGAAGGCGCAAGCACGAGCGCAGCGCCGGCAATAGCGGCGAAGCCAAGCACGAACCCGACGATCTTGCGTTCGCCAGACAAAGGCGCTCCCATGTGATAGTGCACACCGTGAACGCCGTACTTGCTGGAAGAACGCTAGAGAGCATCGGTTAACGGTCTGTTTAGATAGCCCCAATGAGCGGTGAACGGCGTGTTGCAGCCGCTGGACAGGCCCCGAGAATTGTAAGAAACTATTAAGACTTAGCGTCGCTGAAGGCATTCGGGGGAATTGGGCCAATGACGGCGGCCGAGCGATCTTTGCGCAAATTCCGGACCCTCGATGGCGGCAAGAAATTGAGCCGCCTTCCGGTCGCGTCCGCACTCCGCACACTCGATCTCGAATGCGAGGGCCTGAACCGCCTGCGCGAAGCGCTGACGGGCGACATGGGCCGCCCGTTCGGCGATGCCCTGCGCCTGCTGCGAGCCGCGCGCGGCCGCGTCGTCGTTACCGGTATCGGCAAGAGCGGCCATGTGGGCCAGAAGATCGCCGCCACCTTCGCCTCGACGGGCCGCCCGGCTTTCTTCGTCCACCCCACGGAAGCCTCTCACGGCGACCTCGGCATGATCACGTCGGATGACGTGCTGCTTGCCCTTTCCTGGTCCGGCGAGACCGTGGAGCTGAAGCCGCTGATCACCTATACGCGGCGCTACAACGTGCCGCTGATCGCCATCACCTCACGGATCGAATCGGCGCTCGGCCAGCATTCCGACATCGTGTTGGAGCTGCCGCGCTCGAAGGAGGCGTGCCCGCACGGGCTCGCCCCCACCACCTCGACAACCATGCAGCTCGCCCTCGGCGACTGCCTGGCGATGGCCCTGCTCGAAGCCAAAGGCTTCACCCCGGAGGAGTTCAAGGCGTTCCACCCCGGCGGCTCGCTCGGCGCCAGCCTGAAGTACGTGGCCGACGTCATGCACACCGGTGAGCGTTTGCCGCTGGTGCCGGACACGGCCCAGATGGGTGACGCCCTCGTCATCATGACGCAGAAGAGCCTCGGCTGCCTGGGCATCGTCGATGCGAAGGGTAAGCTCGTCGGCATCGTCACCGACGGCGACCTGCGGCGCCACATGGGGGAAAATCTCGTGCGTCGCCGCGCCGTCGACATCATGACCCGCGCGCCCAAGACCGTGAAGCCCGGTATGTTGGCCTCCGCGGCCCTGGAGCTGATCAACGCTTCCCGTATCACCGCCCTATTCGTCGTCGAGCGCGGCAAGCCGGTCGGCGTCGTGCATGTGCACGATCTCCTCCGCGCGGGCATCGCCTGAGCTTTCAATCAGCGGTGAGTTGAGGACGGCGTTAGCCTCCGCCTTGATCCGCCGCGCTGGCTCTCGGCTCGTTCTGCATTTCCGTGCACCGAGGCACGCCTCTATTCCCACTTTTCCGGAATAGGCCTAGACGCGCTCTACCCTCAGCACCGCATCCTTGCAGCCGGTGACGCGCACACGCATGCCCTCGGCTGCTTCCGCGCCCTCGGCCTGCCATTCGCCATCTCCCGCGCGCACCCGCCCGCGTCCGCCCGCCGGGATGGCTTCGACCACCCTCACCACGTCGCCAATGAGCTGCTCGGCGCGGCGGTTGAGATTGGGCTCCGCCGAGGTGCCCCATGCGGCCCACTTCTGGTCTATGACGAGATCGGCGACGAGCAGCGCAAGTCCCGCCGCGAGCCAGACCCAGCCGCCGCTGTCGTTGCTGAAAATCCAGAACATCCCGTAGAGCGCCGCCGCGACGCCGATAACCGGGAGAACGAGGCTGAGCACGGCAAGCGCCCAAAGGAGAGCACTCGGGCGCCGATCGCGGTCAGTTGAAGGCATGCTCCACCACAAGTACCGTGCCGTTCGCGCCGGTGATCCTCACGCGCGCACCCTGCGGCGCATCCGACCCCTGCGCATTCCACACCGTATCGCCGACGCGCACCTTCCCGCGCCCGTCCGCAATCGGCTCCTCGACGGTGACCACGCGCCCGACATACTGCTCGGCGCGCGCGTTGAGATCGGGTTGATCGCTCGCCGCAACGTCAGGAGCCGCATAGCGCCGCGCGAAGAAGACGGTGACGCACGACAGGATGGCGAAGATGATGAGTTGCCATTCCCACGCCATCCCGGTGGCGAGGCCGAGCATGCCGACGATAAAGGCGGCCACCCCGAACCAGATGAAATGCACGCCCGGCACCATTGCCTCGAGTGCGGACAGCGCGACCGCAACGACGAACCAGTTCCACGCACCGAGGTTCCAGAAAAAGTCCGACAGCCCCATGGCCAGCATCTCCAACGCAACGCCGCGAACATAGCAGGGCGCGGCAGCACCCCGCCATGGTTACGTGCGGGGAACGCTGCCGCGCGTCGGCGCCGCTGGACCGGGTGAGCCGCTTCCAAAAGCTTCACCGGTAATCTGCGCGAGACCCGCCAGCGAGCCGATGACCGACGAGGCCTCGAGCGGCATCAGCACGACTTTCTGGTTGGGGGCCTTTGCGAGAGCTTCCAGAGCTTTGACGTAGTTGTTGGCGACGAAATAATTGATGGCCTGTACGTTGCCCTTCGAAATCGCCTCGGAGACCATCTGCGTGGCCTTGGCCTCCGCTTCGGCGGCGCGCTCGCGGCCTTCGGCATCGCGGAACGCGGCTTCGCGCCGGCCCTCCGCTTCCAGCACTACGGCCTGCTTCTCACCCTCCGCGCGCAGGATCTCGGCTTGGCGGGAACCCTCCGCTTCGAGGATCTGCGCACGCTTCTCGCGCTCGGCCTTCATCTGGCGCGCCATGCTGTCGACGAGGTCGCGCGGGGGATCGATATCCTTGATCTCGATGCGCGTGACCTTGATGCCCCAGGCCTCCGTCGCCTGATCGAGCACCTGCAGCAGACGCGCGTTGATCTGATCGCGGTTGGAGAGCAGTTCGTCGAGGTCCATCGAGCCCATGACCGTACGGATATTCGTCATCGTCAGGTTGACGATGGAAGGCTCGAGCACATCGACCTCGTAGGCGGCCCGCGCCGCGTTGAGGATCTGGAAGAATGTGACGCCATTGACCCGCACCATGGCGTTGTCGCGCGTGATGACATCCTGGCTGGGGATGTCGAGCACCTGCTCTTTCATGTTCATGCGGCGGCCGACCCGCTCCATGACGGGGATGAGGATATGCAGGCCGGGCGTGAGGGTGCGCGTGTAGCGGCCGAAATTCTCGACCGTGTAATTCATGCCTTGCGGGACGATCTTCACCGTCGACCACAGAATGACGACGGCGAGAATGACGAGCAGCACGCCAAAAACTTCAAAGCCGCCGGAATACGGGCTCATAATATCAGGCTCCATGGAATCCCCGAAAAAACAGGCACAGCAGGCATTGTGCACGCTAATGCGCACACACCAAGACATCGTTAAAAAATAGTGCGGCCGCAGTTACTTATGGAACAGCGCTGGCACTCGGCCGAACGCCGAGCGCAAGAAATGCGCTAGAGCCAGCCCTGCAGCTCGCGCCGCACGATCGCCTCGATGACCCGCACGCCCTCGTCGCTGTCGTTGAGGGCGGGCAGGTAGGCGAACTTCTCCCCGCCGCCGCCCTCGAAGTAGTGACGGTTCTCGCCGTTGAGCTCCTCGAGCGTTTCGAGGCAGTCGGCGGAAAAGCCCGGCGCCACGATGGCGAGCTTCTTCACGCCCTCCGCGGCGAGGCGTTGCACCGTCTCGTCGGTGTAGGGCTGCAACCACGGATCGTTGCCGAAGCGCGACTGGAACGTCGTCAGCCAGTTCTCCTCCGGCCAGCCGAGCTTTTCGCGCAGCAGCCGCGATGTGACCAGGCACTGATCGTAATAGGGGTCGCCCGCCTCGCGATACGCAATGGGCATGCCGTGGAAAGTGCAGATGAGCTTCTCCGGCACGAAATCGAGCGCCGCGAGATCGCGCGACATCGATGAAGCCACGGCGGCGATATAGGCGGGATCGTCATAGTAGGCGGGCGCAACCCTCACCGCCGGCTGCCAGCGCATATCCATGAGGGTACGGAAAGCATGGTCCGCGGCGGTGGCCGTCGTTGCTGCCGCGTATTGCGGGTAGAGCGGCACGAGCAGGATGCGGTCGCAGCCTTTGTCCTTCAGCGCGCGGATGCGGCTGTCGGTGGTTGGATTCGCATAACGCATCGCGAAATCGACCTCGATGCGCTCCGGGTTGCCGAGCACGGCGGCGAGCTTCTGCGCCTGTCCGCGCGTGGTGGTCTTGATCGGGCTTTCGTCGATGTCGTTGTTCCAGATCGTCGCGTAGTCTTTCCCCTTGCGGCCCGGCCGCACCGTGAGAATGATGAGGTTGAGGATCGGCCACCACTTCCAGCGCGGCACCTCGATCACGCGGCGGTCGGAAAGAAACTCTTTGAGGTAGCGACGCATCGACCAGTAGTCGGTGCCGTCGGGCGTGCCGAGGTTCAAGAGCAGCACGCCGATGCGCCCGGAGCCGGGAATTTCAGCAGTAGATACGGGAGCGGGCGCGAAGTCGGCTGTGGCCTTGATATCGTTCACGGCTGGGAAACCTCAGGCTTGCGGTACAGCGGAATGGATCGGGCGGCACCTTAGCGAATATGGGCCCCCGAGGCGAAGCCTCAAAGTTTAGGCGCGGCAAAGCCTCGAACTTCAGACATGGCGAAGCCTAAAACTAGGCTGAGTCACAGCCCTTGCGAACAGCGCGCCGTCAGGTCTTCGCCGCGACATCCGACCGCTGACGCCGTCCGCCCTGCCGGACGCGCCTTGCCGGCCCGGAAGTCTCCGTCTCCGCCTCCGCCCCCTCCGCGTCTTTCAGCGCTTCCGCGGACTGCCAAAAAATACCGACGCTTCGGCGCAGCCGTTTGGGCGAAGCGGCGAACAGACGTTCACCGCGAGGTCGTGCCATTTGCCGCAGCTCTGCCTGCCGGCCGCGCGCGGCAGCTTCGACTTGCTCCGCCGGCTCGCTGACCGCATCGGCCTGCGAACGGGCAAACGTCACCAGCAACGCCAAGTCGTGGTCGTCGCCGAGGATTTGCGACAGGGTACGCGCTTCAGCGGCGCGGGCACCGAGATAGTCGGGCCATGCACGCGACAGCAAAAGCATTTGCCGCCAATGGGCCTGGGCGCCCTTGCGCCATTCGTGGAAAGCTTCATCGCCGGGACAGCGATAGGCTTCGGCAAAAGCGCGCCGCGCGCGTCGGTACGAGCGCTCCAGACCACGCCCGACGATATCGAAATCGCTCCCCTCGATCGGCAGCGCGCCGAGACGCTCCCGCGCCGCCTCCAGGCGCTCGTGCGCAGCGTCCATCGCGAGCGGCGTTCCGTGGCCGTCCACGGGGCCCAGACGCTTGCGCAGCGCCTCAGCGCTTTTGGGCGACAGGTTGCTCGCCGATAAGAGCTTGTCGAGGGTTTCACCGAGCACATGGCGATCGCGAGCGCCCGACAGGCTGAGGCCGATGTCACGCAGCTCGCGGTTCTCCGCCTTGAACGTCTCTTCGCCGATCGCAGGGCGGATAAGACGCAACAACGCACGCAGGCGCTTCAGCGATTTGCGCGTTTCATGCACGGCGGCGGCCTCGCCGCCGTTGCCGCGCAGGATGCCTTGCGCGCGATCGATCTGCTCAACGGAAATTCGCCGGCAACCTTCATCGAAAGGCTCGCCCAGCTTGAAACGAAAGGCCATATAGCGTCCGCGATTGGCTGCGTTCTACGCGCGCACTGGCGCAGCTTTGGCGCATTTGAGCCTACGAGCTGCCGCTCCGCAAGCATGGTCGGAAGCGCTAAAGCGCCCTCTCGCGCCGCTCTTCAGCCCATGCGAGCCACTTTTCGATGCGCCTCTTAGGATCTTGCGCTGTCATAAAATCGGTAATGACGGCGACACTGTCAGCCCCCGCCGCAACCACGCCCGACGCGCGCTCCGGCGTTATGCCGCCGATGGCGACAAGCGGGCGCGCGCCCACGCGGCGCTTCCATTCGCCGAGGCGTTCCAGCCCCTGCGGTGCCCAGCGCATTGCTTTAAGCTTCGTTTCATAGATGGGTCCAAGTGCAATGTAATCGGGCCCGGCGTCGAGCGCGACCGCAAGCTCCTCCTCGCTGTGGGTGGAGATGCCGAACCGCAGCCCTGCCACTTTGATCGCCGCGACATCCGCGTCCGCCAGGTCCTCCTGGCCGAGATGTATGTAGTCGGCACCCGCTGCGATGGCCTCGCGCCAATAGTCGTTGACGATGAGCTGGCACCCATGCCGGCGCGTCAGCGTAAGGGTCTCATCGATCTGCCGGCGCACCTTATCTGGGGAGGCATCCTTGATGCGCAGCTGCAGCGTGCGCACGCCGAGAGGCACGATCCGCGCCGCCCAGGCCGCATCCGGCACGATGGGATAAAAGATGTCGGGCTGCGGTGCCGTCCCGTTGCTCATGGCCCGTGCTTCAGATCGAAGAACGGTGTGCCTGCGACGGGCGTCGATGGCTGCGCCATGTCGCGCATGCCCATGAGGCCGGCCTCGTAGGCCGTGCGGCCAGCGTCGATGGCCTGCGCGAAGGCTTGGGCCATGCGCACCGGATCCTCCGCCTTCGCCACCGCCGTGTTGAGGAGCACGCCATCGAAACCCATTTCCATCGCCTGCGCTGCATGGGACGGCGCGCCGATCCCTGCATCGATGATGAGCGGCACGTCGGGATAGTACGCCCGCAGACTTTTCAGCGCATAGGGGTTGGCAAGCCCACGCCCGGTGCCGATGGGCGCACCCCACGGCATCAGCACCTTGCAGCCGGCGGCGAGCAGCTTGTCCGCCACCGACAAATCTTCGGTTGTATAGGGCAGCACCTTGAAGCCGTCAGCGGCGAGCGTCTTCGCCGCCTCCACCAGGCCAAACACCTCCGGCTGCAACGTGTCGTCGTTGGCGATCACCTCGAGCTTTAGCCAGTCCGTGCCGAAAACCTCGCGCGCCATCTGCGCGGTCGTCACCGCTTCCTTCACCGTATGGCAGCCGGCCGTATTGGGCAGCACGCGCACGCCCAGCGCTTCGATCAGTTCCAGGAAGCGTTCGCCGGTGCGCCCGCGGGCCTGCTCGCGGCGGAGCGACACGGTGACGATCCCGGCACCGGAAGCGCGCACAGCTTCGGCCAGCACGTGCGGCGATGGGTATTGCGCCGTGCCGATCAGCATGCGCGAAGGAAACGCCTCACCGTAAAGAACGAGTGCGCTGCGGGTATCGATGGCCGGTTCGGGCGCGTTCATGGTGTTTCGCTCAGCCGCCGTGGCGGGGGGAAAGAATCTCGATGCGATCGCCGGGACGAAGCGCCGTCGTCGCGCGCGCGCGCTCCGGCACGAAATCACCGTTGCGTGCTGTCGCAACGCGCTGCGCCGTAAGCCCGCGCTCGTGCACCAGCTCCGCGAGCGTTGCCGCCGGCGTCCGGCAGGGCTCGCCGTTCACAACGATTGCCACCAGGCTCTTCGTTTCCACGCTCACTTCGCCGCTCCAAAATCGCCGGGCCGATCGGCACCGTCGCCGCATAGAACAGCCACGGACCGGAAATCTCAAGCGTACCGAACCACCGCCTTGCAGTTCGGATGCGTCACGCCAATGGCCTCGACACAATATATAGGAACGCAGCGGCGCGATCGATGGAATCGCCGCGTTTCGTGGCTGGCTTTGCCGCGGGCTGCAACCGGGTTCCCTCAGGCGGCGAGCAGCTCCGATACGGTCCCGTCCTCGATATAGGCCGCGACCATGCGCGCCAGCACCGGCGCGATGAGGAAGCCGTGCCGGTAGGCACCGTTGACGAAGATGCGCCGCCCGCCCTCGCGCACGATCGCCCGCGGCATGTTGTCGGGAAAGGCCGGCCGCACCCCTGCGCCGAACCCTATGATCTCCGCCTCGGCGAACGAGGGATGCACCGCATAGGCGCCGCCCAGCAGCTCCATCGCCGAGCGCACCGTCACCGGGCCCCGCTCCTCGCTCTCGATCGCAGTGGCGCCGACCAGATAGACGCCGTCACCCCAGGGAACGATATAAAGCGGGATGCGCGGATGCAGGAGCTGCACCGGCCGGTTGAACACGACTTCGCGCGAGCGGATGAGCAGCCGCTCACCCCGTACGCCGCGCAGATCGCTCAATTCATCCCGCGCCGCCATTCCGCGGCAGTCGATGATCGTGTCTGCGTCACTGGCCGCACCGGCGCTCGCCGCATCCACGGTGCCGAAAACCGCCTCGACGCCCGCCGCACGAGCCGCCCCCAGCATGAACGAAAGCGCATCGTTCGCCGGCATGTGCGCTTCGTCAGGAAAAAACAGCGCCGCCCCGAAACGCTGACCGAGATCACCTTCGAGAACGCCGAGTTCGCGCTCATCGACGCGCCTGTGCCCCCGCGTGCGGACGGCAAACCTGTCGAGTTCGCCCCGGTCGCGCGGGCTCGCGACGACGAGGCTGCCGTTGCATTTGAGGCGCGGATAGACTTCCCGCCAGTGCGCGACACCCTCATGGCCGAGCTGGCGCAGCATGGAAGGCGCGGTCTCCGCTTCCCGTTCGGGCGCAAGCATGACACCCGCGTAAAGGCTGGCCGCGTCCGCGAAAGGTTCCGCGCTCGTCTCGACGAGCCGTACGCGATGGCCCGCGCGTGCAAGCACGAACGCCTGCCAAAGGCCAAGGATTCCGGCGCCGAGCACAGTGACGGTGCGGCTCATGCAAGCATGCCTCTTCTTCTGAGATCTGCACGAACCAGTCGCACGGAGAGGCGCCGCGCTCAATCCCCCAGCGCGACGCCTTCCCGGCGTACGTCAGCGGCCCCTTCGAGTTTGCCGTCGCGGCGCGCCACGATGTGCACGCCGGAGTTCATCAGCGACGGCGCGATATAGTGCCCATGCGGACGCAGCGTGAGCGCAAGGGGCACGGTCGGCCAGCCCACCTCCAGCTCCAGCGCATGCCCCTGGCTGCCGAAGTTTAGAAGATCGGCCGCCTGCTGAGCATCCATCTTCCAGTCGAGCATCGCGACGAGCGCCTTCAGCACATAAAGAATGATGCGGCTTCCGCCCGGCGAGCCGAGCACCGCTTCGACGTTGCGTGCCCTGTCGAATACGATGGTCGGCGCCATCGAGGAGCGCGGGCGTTTGCCCGGACCGACGGCATTGGCGACGGGCCGCCCCGCCGCATCGACGGGCCGGAAGGAAAAATCCGTCAGCTCATTGTTGAGCAGGAATCCCGCCGCCCAGTTGTGCGAGCCGAACGCCCCCTCGATCGTCGTCGTCATTGAGATCGCGTTGCCGTCGTCGTCGATGATGGAGATGTGGCTGGTGCCGGCGCGCTCGACGGTCGCATCCGCACCGAACGACTGGCGCTTCAGCCCCGGCGGTTGTCCGGCCTTGACGCTCGAAGCTGCGTGAACCTTGTCGATGAGGGCACGGCGCTGCGCCAGATATCCTTCATCGAGTAGCGCCTCGGGAACGTCGACGAAATCGGGGTCGCCGATGTATTGGTTGCGGTCGGCAAACGCGAGCTTTTGCGCTTCGGCGATGAGGTGCACGGCAGGTGCGTTGAGCGCCGCGGCGGGCGTCGTTCCAAGGTCGAACGGCTCCAGAAGTTTCAGCGTCTGCGCCACCGCCACCCCGCCCGACGACGGCGCGCCGACGCCGCATACCTCATAGATGCGATATGTAACGCACAGCGGTGGCCGCTGCTTCACGCGATAGGTCTTGAGATCGTCGAGCGTCATGCCGCCCGGCGCACCCGGCGCCGAGCCCACCGCGTCGACGATCGCCTGCGCGATCGGTCCTTCGTAAAAAGCGTTCGCGCCCCCCGCTGCGATCGCGCGCAACGTCTTCGCAAGCTCGGGATTCTTCAATCGGTAGCCTATAGGCCGCGGAGCGCCGCTCTCCGAGAAGAAATACGCTCGCGCCGCCGGAACGAAGCTTTCTGCGCCTTCGAGCTGGAGAAGAATGTGCAGCCGCGGGGAAACCTCGAAGCCGTCTTCCGCAAGACGGATGGCGGGCGCGAACAGCTCTGCCCACGGCAGGCGACCGTGGTCGCGGTGCACATCCTCCATGAGACGGACGAGGCCCGGCACACCGATGCTGAGGCCCGAGAGCACCGCATCGAAGAACGGCATCGGCTTGCCGCCGACGAGAAAGCGGTCTGGCGTTGCCGATGCCAGCGCGGTCTCGCGGCCGTCATAGACCTGCAGCGCGCCCTTGGCCTTATCCCAGTAGAGAATGAATGCTCCGCCGCCGATGCCGCTCGACTGCGGCTCGACGAGGTTGAGCACGAGTTGCGTGGCGATCGCCGCATCGATCGCCGAGCCGCCCGCACGCAGCATCTCGCGCCCCGCTTCCGCCGCGAGAACGTTCGCCGCCGACACCATGTGTGCCTTCGCGGTCGCAAGCTCGTGGCTGCCGATCCCCGTCGCGGACTCGGGCTGGCTGCGCGGATCGTAAAGCTGCGCGGCGGCGCTGCCCGCTAGGAGGATAGCCAGCAGCGGCGCCGCAAGGCCGAGGAGCAACCGCGAAACCGACAGGCGTTTGGGCATGGGCACCGGCTGGGCAAGAGTTATTCATCAACTTCGGTCATCATGCCCCGCAGCACAATGGGCTTGAGGAACAGAGCGCGATGGCCTGGAAGCAACCCTATATTTGGCCGCTCGCGGCGCTCCTGCCGCTGCTGGGCGTCGCGGTATTTTTTAGCGACACGGGGCAGAGGCAGGATGCTTCACACGGCGCGGTCGTCAACCTGTTGAGCACGGACGAAACGGTGATCGGCCAGCCCATCGTCTATCCGGCGCAGGGCAAGCCGAAAGTCACCTCCGTGATCGTGACCATGCAGCCCGGCGAGGAAACCGGCTGGCACCGCCACGACGTGCCGATGTTCGGCTATATCCTTGAAGGCGAGGTGACGGTCGATTATGGCGCGAAAGGGACGCGCGTCTACCGCCAGGGCGATGCCGTGATCGAGGCCGTCGATTGGCCCCACAGCGGACGTAACACCGGCGGCATCCCGGCGCGCATCCTGGCGGTGTTCATGGGCGCCGAGGGCGTTCCCAACACTCAGATGCTGCCTGCCCACGCGGCATCGGCCGAGTGAAACATCAGTGAAAGTCCCGTGACTTCGGCATGATGCGCGGCTCCCGCGCCGGGATGACACGCTCACGCCTCGGATGACCCGCCCAGCGTGGATGACCGTTCGCGGGATCCGCCTGTCCGTTGCGGACATCGGGATGGCGTACGTGGTCCGCGTTGGCCAGCGGCACGCGCATGTCGTCGGCGTCCGCCGAGAGCAGCCGCAGCATGTCGCTGCGATCCTCGAGGTGCGCCGAGACGACGTGGATGATGTCCTCGTGCCGCTGCACCCGCCCATGGATGACGATGAGCCGCGCGCCCATCACTTCCTTGCGGTAGCGCTCCAGCGTCTTCGCCCAGACGACCGCGTTGGCGATTCCCGTCTCGTCCTCGATCGTCATGAACACGACGCCCTTGGCCGATCCGGGACGCTGGCGCACCAGCACGACGCCCGCCACTGAGACGAATGCCCCGTCCTTCACGCCACGCAGCTCATCGCAGGTATAGACCCTCGGCCGCCGCCCTGCATCGCGACTGGCATTCCGGCGTTGGCCGGGGTCCACGGCACCGCGACGGGAAGATGGAGAAACCTGCCTAGCTGACGTGCTAGAGACAGCCTCCGCCCCGCCATTAAAATACGCGCGCAGAAAGCTCATCGGATGCGCCTTCAAGGAGAGCCGCAACGTCTGGTAATCGCTGACGACGTGCTCAGAAAGCCGCATCTCGGGAAGCTGCACGTAGGGTTCGGGCGCTTCCTCCCGTGTCTCGCTCCAGGAGAATAGCGGCAGCGGCTCGGCAGCGCCGAGTGCCTTCACCTCCCACAGCGCCTGCCGGCGATCCCGCCCCACGGAGCGGAAGGTATCGGCGGCCGCGAGCTTCTGCAGCGTCGCAAGGCGCAGGCGCGCACGTCCCCACACATCGTGGACGTCGCGAAACGGCTTGATGTCCGGTGCTTCTGCGTCAGTATCGTTCTGCTGCTCCGCAGGGTCTTCGTCGTCGCCGGAATCGATAGTCTGTCCGCCGGGGGCAGTGGCCGCTGCCGTATCCCGGGTCCCGCGGACGGCAATGAGCTTCTCCGTGATCTCCTCCTTCTGCAGGCCGTCGATCTGCCTCAGGCCAAGGCGCAGCGCCGGACGGCCATCGGCGCCTTCTGGCTCCAGCGTACAATCCCAATCCGATAGGTTGACGTCGGCATCGCGCACCTCGACACCGTGCTCGCGCGCATCGCGCACGATCTGCGCCGGCGCATAAAAACCCATCGGCTGGGAGTTCAGCAGCGCCGCCGCGAACGCCGCCGGATGATGGCATTTGATATACGAGGACACATAGACGAGGAGGGCAAAGCTCGCCGCGTGGCTTTCGGGAAAGCCGTATTCGCCGAAACCTTTGATCTGGTTGAAGCAGCGCTGCGCGAAAGTCTTGTCATAGCCGCGCGCCACCATGCGCGAGACCATTTTTTCCTCGAGCTGACCGATGGTGCCGCGGCGGCGGAAAGTCGCCATGGCCTGGCGCAGCTCGTTCACCTCGGCGTCGGTGAATTTGGCGGCGACCTGCGCAATGCGCATCGCCTGCTCCTGGAACAGCGGCACACCCTTGGTGCGGCCGAGGATGTTCTTCAACTCGTCTTTGTCGGCTTCGGACGCAGGGGAGGGATAATACTCCGGCTCGAGCCCCGCACGACGCCGCAGATAGGGATGCACCATGTCGCCCTGGATAGGTCCTGGCCGCACAATCGCAACCTCGATGACGAGGTCATAGAAACAACGTGGCTTCAAACGCGGCAGCATGTTCATCTGCGCGCGGCTCTCCACCTGAAACACGCCGAGGGAATCGGCCTTGCACAGCATGTCGTAGACGGGCGCGTCATCGCGCGGCACCGTGGCAAGCGTAAATTCCTTGCCTTCATGACGCTTGATGAGATCGAACGCCTTGTGGATGCACGTGAGCATGCCGAGGGCCAGCACGTCGACCTTGAGGAGGCCGAGGGCAGCGATGTCGTCCTTGTCCCACTCGATGAAGGTGCGCTCATCCATCGCCGCATTGCCGATCGGAACAACCTCTACCAGCGGTCCGCGCGTCAGGACGAAGCCGCCGACATGCTGCGAAAGGTGCCGTGGAAAGCCTATCAGATCATTCGCCAGCTCCAGCACGCGCGCCAGCAGCGGATCCTTGGGATCGAGGCCAGCGGCCCGCACATGCTTTTCCGGCATGGCTCCGCCGATGCCCCACACCATGCCGGCAAGTGCGGCAACGGTATCCTCCGACAGCCCCATCGCCTTGCCGACGTCGCGCACCGCCGAACGCGCCCGATAGCTGATCACCGTGGCGGCCAGCCCCGCACGGTGGCGGCCGTAGCGCCCGTAAATATACTGGATCACCTCCTCACGCTGCTCGTGTTCGAAGTCGACATCGATGTCGGGTGGCTCTTTGCGTTCGGGGGAGACGAAGCGATCGAAGAGCACGTCGATCTCCATGGGGTTGACCGACGTGATGGCAAGGCAATAGCAGACGACGGAGTTGGCGGCCGAGCCGCGCCCCTGGCAAAGGATGCCTTGCGAACGCGCAAAGTGCACGATGTCGCGCACGGTGAGGAAGTACTGCGCATACGCCATTTTGGCGATGAGCTGCAGCTCGCGCTCGAGCAGTCCGCGCACCTTGTCGGGGATGCCGTCGGGGAAGCGCCAGTGGGCCCCTGCCCAGGCGAGCTCTTCCAGATAGTCCTGCGAGCTTCGTCCAGGCGGCGTCGGCTCATCGGGGTATTCATATTTCAGATCGTCAAGACTGAAGATGCACGCCGCGGCGATCTCCATCGTGCGCGCAACGGCGTCTTCATGCCCACGGAACAGCCGCGCCATCTCCGCAGGGGATTTCAAATGCCGTTCGGCATTGGCTTCGAGTCGTAGTCCTGCCCGTCGGATGGTGGTTTTCTCGCGCACACAGGTGAGTACGTCCTGCAGCGACCGCCGGTCCGGCACGTGATAGAGCACGTCCCCCGTTGCGACGAGCGGCGTTGCGCAGCGCTGCGCCAATGCCGCGAGGGTTTCTATGCGCGCGCGGTCATCGCCGCGATAGGTGTGACTGGCGCCCAGATAGATATGTCCAGCGCCGCCGAGTGCCGCCTTCATACGGCGCAACTCATCTTCGAAGCTACGGCTTTCGGATGTTTCGCACGCGATCTCTGTGGCACTGTCTGCCGGCCGGTGAGCATGGACGATCGGAGCGAGCGCCGCCTCCCCGCGAAGCGGACGAAACGCAATGACATCGGCGGAGCGCGGCGGCGCGTCCACACCTTCATCGCTTATGATGGGCTCGCGCACCGAGCGCCAGTCCCAGGCATCCGGTGGCAGGACGATGAATATCTGCCCGTCGGCATGCTGCGCCACATCATCTAGAAAAAGTGTGCACTTGCCCTTTTTGGCGCGCCGCTGCCCCAGCGACAAAAGCCGCGACAGACGTCCGTAGGCAGCCCGGTCGCGCGGCAAACATAAAAGGCTCGGCGCATCCTCAAGATCGAGCCGCGCGCCAACGATCAGCTTCACGCCGCGCTTCTTCGCCTCGATGTGCGCACGCACCACACCGGCAAGCGTATTACGATCGGTGATGGCGATCGCCGATATCCCCAATGTTTCCGCCTGGACAACCAGTTCCTCCCCATGCGAGGCCCCATGCAGGAACGAGAAGTTGGTCGTCACCTGCAGCTCAGCGTACTGCGGAGGCTCTTGCGCTTTTATCGCTCCCCTGGCGTCCATGACCCTTACCCGCCTTTACGCTCTTGCCGGTTGCGTCTCATGCGAACAACCCGTGCATGTACCAGCGCGGACCTTCATCCCCGTCGTCGGCATCCTCCGTGCGTCCGTAAAGGCCCTCGCGGAAAACCCAATAGCCGGCGCCGCCTTCATCTTCGATGCGGTAGTAATCGCGCGTGCCGCTCCTCTTCACGGCGATCTCGTCCCACCATTCCGGCGCGATGCGCTGCGGTCCCTGTGCGCGCACGATGCGATGCTCCACCCGCCGCCATGTGAAGCGCGCCGGCGCTCCTTCCGGCACTTCGGCGAGAACGCGGATTGGCTCCGGCTGATCCAACAATAGTGCCGGACGCTGCGGACCGGATGGCAGCGGCCAGGACAGCGCCTGCATGCCTGCGAGGGCGGCAACGCGGGAAATGGCACGCTCGGGAATGTGACTTGCGCGCGGGGTGATGCGGATAACCCGCTCCGGGCCGAGGCGGTTCACCAGCCGGTCTACCAGCTCGGTTGCTTGCGTAGGGACATTGCCTGCAAGACGCGCCGAAAGCGCTTTCTGCCGTCCCGCCGGTCGCTCCACCTGCACTGCCGCGAGCACCATCGCATCGACGCCGAAACCCGCATCGAGTGCCGCGAGCTTCTCCCCGATCAAAGCCGCCATGTGCTCCGCCTCCCAGGAGGGGGAGCTGAGCCCGACGCGCGCTTCCGCGATGGTGCCGTCGGCCCGGTAGAGCGACAGACACAAACGCCGCGCGCCGAGCCCCCGCGCGGCCAGATGCACGCTGAGCTCCTTGGCCAGCTTCTGCGTCTCGGCCTCGAGCTGCCCGGCCGATACGAGCGGATCGGCCCCGGCGCGGTGTACGAAAAGAGCAGGCGGCTCGACGAGCGGCCGACAGGGCTCCTCGCGCAGACCCAGCGCCTGATCAAGGCGCGTCAGCACCGCCTCGACACCCTTCGCCGAGCGAAAACGCCGCTGCAGGGCAGCACGCGGCAGCGCATAAAGATCGCCGATGCGCTTGAGGCCAAGGCGTTGCAAGAGCAGCACCGTATCGGGTGCGAGGCGTAATGCCTCGACCGGCAGCTTCGCCAGATGGTCCTTGGCCATACCCGTTGGCGCTATTGCGGACGCAGGCGCATAGCGGGCGAGCGCGTGCGCAGCACCCAGCGTATCGGCGAGACCTACGCGCACCGTCAGCCCGAAACGCGACAGCCGCCGCACGAGATCGCGTACGAGCTGCGCTTCGCCACCATAAAGATGCGCAACCCCCGTCACATCTATCCACAACCCATCCTCGCCGCTGATGTTGCGGTTCGGCCCGTAGCGGCCGCACCAGCGGGCCAGCAGCAAAAGCGCAGTCCGATCCTGGCGCCGGTCCGCCGCATGGGTCAGCAGTTGTGGCAGCGCGGCGCGCGCATCGGCGAGGGCCTGACCGATACGCGCGCCGTGCTCCGCCGCATGGCCATTGACGGCGGTAATGCGAATGCCATGCACGCCGGTCTCGACGAGGGCGAACGGCGCCTCATCCGGAATGAGCGAGGGCTGTGCGCGCGCCATGCGTTCGATCGGCCACAGCGGCAGCCACACGGAAACGATGCGTTTCATCCGACCACTCCAGAAGATAAGGCACGGGCTCGCGCGTGATCGGACGATGCCGGCAGCGCTCCAGCGTCACACCGAAACGCATCGCGCCAGGGGCTGTGGTATCGCGCGAATGCTGAGCCGAACGGCGCACACCGACGCGCCAGCGGGTTGCGGTAGACCCAGCCGGCGACAATCGCGGATCGGTCACGAGAAGGCAGGGCGTCAGATGCTCTGCGGCGGCAAGGCTAAGACGGCGCGCCGGCGTCAGCTCCGCTTCGTCGAGGATGCCGACGACGAGGGCGAGACTGCGCGAGCGCAGTCCCTCCTCCATCGCCCAGAGAGCATCGGCGGGCCGTGCCGTTTCCGCGAACAGCCAGGTCGAGGGCTCAATGCCCATGGAAGCCAGGCCATGGCCATAGGGAACGCCGAGTTCGCGCGCGAGGAAGGATGGCCAGCACCACAGGACGTGCATCGAGGCACCCTGGACGGTATCGACGCTGCACAACCGGCGTACGACGAGGCGTAAAGCAAAACCGATCGCTGCACCCCAGGCGCCGGCAAGCGCACCCGATGCACGGGGCTCGGCCTTCACCTCATGCAGGGAAGCGGTGTCGAGACCTGCCCCGATACGCCGGTCCAGCGCTTCCGCGCCGAGCGTCCATGTTCCCTTACCGCCGTCCGGCGGATCGGTGGTCGAAGCAGGGGAAGCAAGAAGATGACGGCCGCGCTCGAGCGTATGGATGCGCGCGCGCAGCTCCTCGAGCATGCCGGACTTTCCGGCCTGCGCGTCGCCAGCCACCGTGCCCCCCGGGACGGCGAGGAGGGTCTCCCCGTCCCGGTTCGGGCAAGAGCGGTCGAGCCCAACGCTACGCAACCCTTCACGCATACTCTCACTCGGGCTTGGCTCCGGCCGCGAGACCCGTGGCAGACAGCCGGACGGTGGGGTGGGGGATAGGGCCGTCTGGTCCACGGGACGCTCTCGCACCATTCGACAACGGCAGTCACGGTACCGCTGCGTTCTTCATTTGTTCTACTCTAAGGCAGTCCCGTACGTCAAGATCAAAACGAGAACGAAACCGCCATATCGAAGTTGCAGCGCCGCCCCTCGGGTGTGTCCCAAACTTCTCCACAGATCGGAGGACGCACGACAGCGAATCAACGCAACGCGCTGCCTGAAAACCTCACGCGGAGAAGCTGAACGCTGGAAAATAAGGCACTTCCGCGGATGCCAAGGAAACAGTCCGGTCTGAAAATCGCCAAAGTCGACGGTTGCGGGATGTTCGGAGTGAAAGTGTGGCCGCTGTGCTCTGCCGCAAAAAATTGGGACTGGTATAAACCCACCATTCACCAAATGGCCTCAAGCTGCCTCCACACGAACCCCCGGAGCCATGTCGAAATGTCCAGCCGCCGTCTGATGAGTCCGCTTGTCCTGGCAGCCGTTGTCCTCGCTGCGCCGATCAGCGCGCCGGCAGCGCACGCGCAAGGGCTTTTCGAGTTCCTCTGGGGCGGTAGCCAGGAATGGGGCGGCGGCAAGCAGACCGTAACCTTCGATCCCAAATACACCGCCGGCCAGATCGTGGTGAGCTTCGGCGACCGCCGCCTGTACCTCATCACCAAGCAGGGCACCGCGCTCAGCTATCCGATTGCTGTGCCGCGCGAGCAGAGCCGCTGGCAGGGCACCACCACGGTGACGGATAAGCGCGTCAACCCCTCCTGGCGCCCGACGCCGGAAATGCTGCGCGAGAACCCCAAGCTTCCGCTGTGGGTTCCCGGCGGCCACCGCATGAACCCCCTGGGCGTGCGCGCGCTCTATCTCGGCTCCAGCACCTATCGCATTCACGGCACCGATGCTCCCTGGACCATCGGTCAGGCTGTCTCCAAGGGCTGCATCCGCATGCTCAACGAGGACGTGCTGGATCTCTATCCGCGCATCCCCGTCGGCACGAAGGTCACCGTGACCTGGCAGCGCTTCAGCGGCCAGGCCGTCGCCTCCTACGACGAGCCCGAGCCGGCCCCCGCGCCGCAGACCATCGCCAATGTCGAGAAGGCTTCGGCTCCGGCCGCTCCAACACGCAGCATTCGCCCGCGTGCCGTGGCCGCAAGCGTCGCGCCTGCCGTAGCGACGAATGCCGAGAACGAACAGCTCGCTGCCTCTGCCCAGCAGCCGATCGAGCGCAAGCCGGTGAAGAAGTCGGAGCGTAAACCCGAAACGGTTGCAGCGCCCGCGCACGAAAGCGCCGCGGCCATCGCCGAGCGGGCGGCCGCGAGTGCCGCCAGGGCTGCGGAAGCTGCACGCGCCGCTGCAGAGGCTGCGAAGAAGGCCGCCGAGGATGCCAAGCGCGCCACTTCGGTCGACTCTGATGAGCACGCCGGTAAGAGCGCCTCGCTCTAAGGCACTGGCTGGACAGTTGGTATCCACGGAAAGGGGTAGCGCGGCGCGCGACCCCTTTTTGCTTTAGGGACCTGAAGACGCTGCGCGGTCTTTCGCGATGGGAACGAGCCACCACCCGATCTTCCGCAAAGCATTACGGACGGACCCGTTGCCGTCGCCGCGCTCCGGCGCGCCACAACACGAGCTGCCGAGCAGAGGAACCCGTGGGGCACAAAGCCCGCAACGGCGCGCCCCCGAGAGCACGCCAGCGACGCCATCAGGTCGCCGGCGCAAGGCAGGATTTGATAGCCGCCGCCAGGTTGCGCATCAGCGCAAAGTAAAGCCCTGTTCCCGGCTCCAGCCCCATCCCCTCCGGATCGAGCTTTCCCGGCCGCGCCCCCGTATCCTCGATCACGGCCGCAACGAGCCTCGGCTCATACAGCGGCTCGGCGAACACGCACACCGCCTTCAGGTCGCGGATCCTCTGCCGCAGCTCGGCCAGCCGCTTCGCGCTCGGCTTCACATCGGGGCTGATCGTTATCGATCCAACGACATCGAGCCCGAAGCGCGCATCGAAATACTGATAGGCATCGTGGAAAACGACGAACGGCTTGTCGCTCAGTGGAGCGAGCTCCGCCGCGATCTCGCGCGCAAGCCGGTCGATCTGCCCGACAAGCCGCTCGGCATTGGCCGCGAACAGTGAGGCATGCTGCGGGTAGCGCTTGCCAAGCACCTCTGCCACATAGCGCGCGATCACCTTGGCGTTTTCCGGATCGAGCCAGATGTGGCTGTCGGCATCGTCATCGGCGTGGGCATGGGTATGCCCGTGCGGATCGAATGCCCCCACATGGCGCTGCGCCAGCAAATTGATGCCCGGCGCGTCGATAAGTGTAACGAGCATCACGTCGCTCGGCAGCGAACGCACGATCTTGCCGGTGAACGGCTCCAGTCGCTCCGCGACGCGTATGAAGACGCCTGCCCCGTTGATGGCCCGCACCTGCGACGGCTTCAGCGAGAAGCTGTGCGGGGAAGCGCTGCCCTCCACCAGCAGAACGGGCGCTCCGGCGCCTTCCATCACTTGCGACACCAGGGAATGGATCGGTTTGATGGTGACGACGACGTCGGGCGTCTCGGCACGCGCGGCGAACGGCGGGAATGCGAGCGCGCAGCCCAATACGAGGAGCGCCACGGCACCCCTGAGCCTGCCGGCAGGACCGCGGCGGAGCACGGCCCCGCGGCGCAATAGCTGTCCCAGCGCGCAAAGGCCGCCCGTCATGCTATAAATCCTGTCACTGGCTGGATGTGATAATATCCGGAAACCTAGAGCACCCAGGACAACCACGCAACCGCCACGTTCATGTCACATCCACCATGCCGCACTGAGCGCGTCCCGGCGGAACTCCGGGCCGACCTTGGGAGATGAGAATTGCGCGCACTCAACACTACCCTAGCCTTTGCGCTGGCTTCCTTTGCCATTTGCGCCGCGCCGCATGGCGTAGAAGCGCACCCGCATGTCTGGGTCACGATGAAGGAGACCGTCCTCTACGACAAGGGCGCCATCACCGGACTGCAGCAGGCCTGGACCTTCGATGAGATGTACACGCAGACCGCCATCGAGGGGCTCGATAAAAACGGCGACGGCAAGTATGACCGCGAGGAGCTGAAAGAGCTGGCCCAGGTCAACATCGATGGGCTGAAGGAGTTCGACTACTTCACCTATGCGAAGCTCGGCCAGACGCCTCTGAAGTTTAAGCCGCCGGTCGACTACTGGCTCGAATACACCGACAAAGGCATTCTGACGCTCTACTTCACATTACCGCTGGAAGCCCCCGTGCCCGCCGATGCGCACGGCTTCAACTTCTCCGTGTTCGATTCCAGCTTTTTCATCGCCTTCGATTTCGCCGAGGCCGACGCGATCAAACTCAGCAGCAATGCGCCCGCCGGCTGCAAGCCTTCGATCAACGAGCCACCGGAGGACAGCCAGGAAAAGCAGTTGAGCGAAGCGTTCGGCGGCGCCATGAGCGACGGCGGCACCGTCAGCATCGGCTCCACCAGGACCGTCGCGATCGAGTGCTCCAAGTCCTAGTAATTCTCACACGTCTGAAGTTGGCGCAGCCAGCCACCGGGCCGCACGCGCGGCGCCATCGTCGTTGTCAATCGCGCCCCGATCGGGTTTGATGCGCCATCTCCGCTGCCGAGAGGGGACGGGCGCGCATGGACCGCCGCGAATTCTTGAAATCGACAGGCGCCGTTGCCGCCGCGTCGGCTGTCGGAACGGCGGCAACGGCAGCCGAGAGCGCTCCCTCTGCACCGGCCGTCTCCAAGCAGCGACGTCAATTGCGCCTCGCGCTGCCATGGGCGGAAAGCGCGGCCGGTCCTGCCGACTGGGCCCGGCGCCTCTCGCGGCATGTCGCATCCCTCAGCGATGAACGCCTGCGGCTCGCGCCGGTGCTCGAAGTTGGCGAAGGTCTCGCCGCCGTGCGCGCGGGCGATGCCGATCTCTACTTCGGCGACATCACCGATGACGCCGGCGCCCACCCCGCCTTCGCATACTTCAGCGGTCTTCCCGGCGACCACGGAATGGCGCCGCAGCATTTGCAGGCTTGGGTGAGCGTCGGTGGCGGCCAGGAGCTTTGGGACGATCTCGCCGCCGATCTCGGAATAAAGCCGCTGCTCGCAGCACACACGGGCACGCGAAGCTTCCTGTTCGCCGCCGAACGCATCGAGACGATGGGCGCGCTCGCCGGGCGCCGCGTCCGCGTGCATGGCCTCGCCCGTGACGTCGCGCGCGGTTTGGGCTTCGATCCCGTTGAGCTTCCCCCATGGCAGATCGCAACCTCCGTGCACAACGGCGATATACTGGCGGCCGAGTGCGGCGGCGCGATCGTCTCCTACGCGCTCGGTCTGCCATCCGCAGCGCCCTATGGCGCCGGGGCCAGCATGAACGGCAACGGGCGGGCGCTCGCTCTGTGTGTGCGCCGCGAGCTTTGGGACGGCATGGATGCGCCTCAGCAGGCAATCCTCAGCGCTGCCGCCGCCGCGGAATTTCATGCTTCGCTCACCGAAGAGGAAGCCCACCGCCCGTTCCTGCACGCTCCTCGGCCGCAGGATCGCATCTGGCCGATTGCCGATGAGCTTGCGCACGCAATCCGGCGCGTCGCGGATGCCGTCGTCGCCCACGCTGCGGGCGCCGATGCGCAAGCTGCGCGCATTTCCGCCAGCTATGCCGCTTTCAAGCGTGCCGCGTGTCCCGAGCAGAACCCGACCTCTTGAAGCCGCGCCCGCCGCTCCCCGCGCACTGATCCTCGCCCGCGATGCTTCGCCAATTGGGCCGTGCTCGCTCGCGCCGCCAACGCAACCCGCATTGCTGTATGTGCACGCTCACTAGTTGAGCGGATCACCGCATTCTTTACCAACGGGGCAAGGCACCACCGAAGCCCCGTAACGAACCCATCGTACAACCCGAAATCATTGAACAGCCCGGACAACCGTCGCGCAGCGGCGGGTATCGGCGGGCATGCGAAACTATTCGACGTAGGTTGATGGTGCACGACAACACGCGCTGCAGACATTCCGCAGAACCGCTCCATGACATCGAGACCGGAACGAGCACGACATTCCATTGCGCCTCTGATCATCCCAATGGCAACGAACCAACCGATCCCGTTGAAAGCGACCCGCTTCGCCGCCACGCTGGCGAAAACGATACGTGCATCCTCGTCATCGAACAGTCCGCCGTCGATGGCGACCGCATGGTGGCGACGCTGCGCGTGCTGTTCGGCTACCAGGCGCGGATTGATCGAGCGTTCTCGATGCCCGAAGCCCTCGTGCAGCTGGCCGCCAGCATGCCGACGCTTCTTCTACTCGGAGACACGGACAATGCTTCCGGCGTAACGGATGACGTTGCGCTGCTGGCAGCCATGGGGCAACTGCGCACCGCCGGGTACGCGGGCCCGGTCATTGCCATCACCGGCCTGCTCAGCAAATCGCGAGGCGCGCGTCTCCTATCGGCCGGTGCAATCGACGCATTCCATAAGGATGAGCTGTGCAGCGAGCGCATCACCGAGGCGCTCCGCAGATCCCGCGTTGGCAGGCGCAACAACGAGAGCACAGAAGATTGAACGCGGCCGCACGCGACCTGGCGCACGCGGCATATCCGGCAAACGATGCACAAAACGAAACCGCGCCGTGGGGGTCCACGGCGCGGCCGATGATGCGATGAGAATGCCGATAATGCGGTGAGAATAATGTGCGGTTGGAAGCGCGGTCAGGCGGCCTGCGCAGTCTCCGGTCGCATCGCTTCGGCGAGGTAGGCCATCGCCGCCGCAACGCCGCCCTTCTCGTGCGGCACGCCTGCGAGCTCAAAGCCCATCTCGACGCCCGCGAGCGCACCCATGATGGTGAGCTCGTTGGTGTAACCGAGGTGCCCGATGCGGAAGGCCTTGCCGGCGAGCCGGTTGAGGCCCGTCCCGAGCGACATGTTGAAGTTCTCGAGCACCAGCTTGCGGAACGGCTCGGCGTTATGGCCGTCGGGCATCGTCACCGCTGTCACGGCCGGAGAGCACGCGCGCGCGTCGCGGCACCAGACATCGAGACCCCAGCCGCGAACGGCGCGCCGGGTCGCTTCGGCAAGGCGCTCGTGGCGAGCGAAGACGTTGTCGAGCCCTTCCTCGTGCAGCATCACGATGGTTTCGGCGAGGCCGAACAGCAGACCGACGGGCGGCGTATAGGGGAACGTGCCGGAGCCATTGATGGCCAGCATGTCGTCCCAGCTGAAATAGGAGCGCGGCAGCTTCGCGGACTTCGATGCAGCGAGTGCCTTGGGGCTCAGCGCCGTGAACGAAAGCCCGGGCGGCAGCATCAGCCCCTTCTGCGAGCCCGAGATCCCAACGTCGACGCCCCACTCGTCGTGGCGATAGTCCATCGCCGCGAGCGAGGAGATCGTGTCGACCATCAGCAGCGCCGAGTGGCCAGCCGCATCGATCGCCTTGCGCATCTCTTCGATGCGCGTGCGGGCACCCGTCGAGGTCTCGTTGTGCACGACGCACACGGCCTTGATCGCATGGCCGCCATCTTTCTTGAGGCGCGCCTCGAGCGCGTTCGGATCGCCGCCCGACTGCCAGTCCGTGGCGAGCACCTCCGGCTTCAGGCCAAGGCGCTCCGCCATCTTGCCCCAGAGCACGGCGAACTGTCCGGTCTCGATGACGAGGATCGCATCACCCGGCGACAGTGTATTGGTGAGGGCAGCCTCCCATGCGCCCGTGCCGGACGAGGGATAAATGATGACGGGATGCTGCGTCTTGAAGATCGTCTTGATGTCGGCGAACAGCTTCACGCCGAATTCGCAGAACGCCGGCCCGCGATGGTCCAGCATCTGCCTGGACATGGCGTTCAGGACGCGCTCCGGCACCGGGGTCGGTCCCGGAATTTGCAGGAAATGTCGGCCGGCGTGATTGGCCATTTTCGTTCCCCTAGCAGTGCTGCGCGCAATTCACAGCAGGCCCCAGCGCCAGCCCCGGTAGAAACCGAGCACGAGGCGCCCCGTGGGGCATTCTTTTGTCGGCGAAGAGCCAGCTATAGGTAGGAAAGCAAAGGCCCGTCAAGCCGTATGCCCTGGGATTGAGCAGAATGCGCCGGCCGGGTAAGGCTTGAATGAGACACCGCCACGCCAGCCTGTGGCCCCACGCCGCACATAATCGGCCCGTTGCCCGGCCCGAACCTTCGTCGAAAGTATGAGCACCAAAAACCCGACCGACCCCGCAGCCTTGACGGCAACCGAAGCCGCCGGGGCAATTCGCGCCGGACGCCTCTTCTCGGTAGAACTCGTGGGCGCCTGCCTGGAGCGCATCGCCGACCGCGAAGCCGAAGTCCAAGCCTGGGAGCACCTCGATCCAGACCTCGCCCTCGCCATGGCACGGCGGGCCGATGCCGCGCTCGCCCGCGGCGATGACGTAGGCGCCCTCCATGGCGTCCCGGTCGGCATCAAGGACGTATTCGACACGGCCGACTATCCGACCGAGAACGGCTCGCCGTTCTTCGCCGGCCGTCGGCCCGAGCGCGACGCGGCATGCGTGGCCGCACTCCGGGCGGCTGGCGCCATCGTCATGGGCAAGACGGTGACCACCGAGCTTGCGCTGCTCACACCGGCCCGCACGCGCAATCCTGTCGATCCGGCGCACACGCCTGGCGGCTCATCTGCTGGCTCCGCAGCCGCCGTCGCGGCAGGCATGGTGCCGCTCTCCGTCGGCAGCCAGACCGCCGGGTCGATCATCCGGCCGGCGTCCTTTTGCGGTGTCCACGGCTTCAAGCCGACGTTCGGGCTCGTCCCGCGAAGTGGCGTCCTGATGCAGTCGCACACGCTGGATACCGTCGGCGTCTATGGCCGCTCCACGGAAGACCTCGCGCTCATCACCGATTGCATGGCGGCCTACGATGCCGACGACAGCGTCAGCTTCCGCCGCGCGCGCCCCGGACTTCTCGCGACCACGCGCACCGAACCGCCGGTGCCGCCGCAGCTGGCATTCGTCAGGACGCCGGCGTGGCGCGACGCCGACCCGGAAATGCGTGATGCGCTGGAAGACTTGGTGCGCCGTCTCGGCGACCGCGCGGTCGAGATCGATCTGCCGCTGCTCGACGACATCATCGAATGGCAGCGCATCGTTCAGCTCGCCGAGAACGCCCATTACTACGGCCCGCTGCTCGACGCTGCCCCGCACCTGATCTCGCCCGGACTGACACAGCGCATCGCAGAGGGCCGCGCCGTCGACGCGCAACGCTATCTGCGCGCGATCACAGGCCGCGAGCCGGCCTACCGCGCCGTCAGCGTAGGTCTCAAGACGTTCACCGCGATCCTGGCACCCGCAGCACTCGG
>Ga0182749_1000353_pt1 | contig 44921 bp, 39 predicted proteins | sample eDN3rd37CKraftMG_FD_128875 | JGI IMG/M metagenome (GOLD analysis project Ga0182749, IMG submission 128875) | Enriched Miracle-Growth compost microbial communities from Emeryville, California, USA - eDNA 3rd pass 37_C Kraft MG (version 2) (version 2) ...
CCAGCTCCTTCTGCCGCGCGGCGACGTCGACCTGGTGATAATGCAGCGCGTGCAGCGTCGCCGCCGTGGGCGAGGGCACCCAGGCGGTGTTGGCGCCGGCCCTGGGATGGCCGACCTTCTGCGCCAGCATGTCCGCCATGCGGTCGGGCGCGGCCCACATGCCCTTGCCGATCTGGGCGCGGCCAGGCAGGCCGCAGGCGAGCCCGACGTCCACGTTCCAGTCCTCGTAGGCCTTGATCCAGGCGGCCTTGCGCATGTCCTCCTTGCGCACCATGGGCCCGGCCTCGATGGAGGTGTGGATTTCGTCGCCGGTGCGGTCGAGAAAGCCGGTGTTGATGAAGCAGACGCGCGCCGCCGCCGCCCTGATGCAGGCCTTGAGGTTGACGGTGGTGCGGCGCTCCTCGTCCATGATGCCCATCTTGAGCGTATTGCGCGACAGGCCGAGCAGGTCTTCCACGCGGGCGAACAGCGTATCGGTGAGCGCGACCTCGTCGGGGCCGTGCATCTTCGGCTTGACGATGTAGACCGAGCCGGTGCGGCCGTTGCGCACCGCGTCCGGCGCCTTCAGGTTATGCAGCGCGATCAGCACGCTGACGGCGGCGTCGAGCATGCCTTCCGGCGTCTCGTTGCCCGCGGCGTCGAGCACGGCGTCCGTATACATGTGGTGGCCGACGTTGCGGATCAGCATGAGGCTGCGGCCGGGCAGGCGGAGCGTGCCGCCCTCGGGCGTGGTGTAGAGACGGTCGGCGTTGAGCCGGCGCTCCACGGTCCTCCCGCCCTTGTCGAAATGCGCGGTGAGCGTGCCCGTCATCAGGCCGAGCCAGTTCCGGTAGATCTCGACCTTGTCGGCGGCGTCCACGGCCGCGACGCTGTCCTCCATGTCCATGATGCTGGTGAGCGCGGCCTCGACCAGGAGGTCGCTGATGCCGGCGGCGTCGAGCCGGCCGATGGGATGGCTGCGGTCGATCGCAAGCTCGGCATGGAGGCCGTGGTGGCGCAGCAGCACCGCGCTCGGCGCGTCGGGCGCGCCGCGATAGCCGGCGAATCCGTCGGGCGCGGCGAGCCGCGCGCGGCCGCCGCTCTTGAGGTCGGCGACGAGGGCACCGCCTTCCACTGCATAGGCGGCGACGTCCGCGTGGCTGCCGCGGGCGAGAGGCCAGGTCGCGTCCAGGAACTCCTTGGCCATGGCGATGACGCGCGCGCCGCGCGCCGGGTTGAAACCTTTGCCGCGGGCAAGCTCGCCGTCGTCGGCGATCACGTCGGTGCCGTAGAAGGCGTCGTACAGGCTGCCCCAGCGCGCGTTCACCGCGTTGAGCGAGTAGCGCGCGTTGGACAGCGGCACGACGAGCTGCGGCCCCGCGACGGTCGCGATCTCCGCGTCGACGTTCTCGGTGGTGACGGCGAAATCGGGCGGCTCGGGCAACAGGTAGCCGATGCGCTCGAGGAAGGCCGTGTAGTCCGCCATGTCGAGCGGCCGGCCCTTGCGGGCGAGGTGGTAGGCGTCGATCTGCCGTTGCAGGTCGTCGCGGACGGCGAGCAGGGCCTTGTTGCGCGGGGCGAGGTCGTTGAGGATGGCGGCGTAGCCGTCCCAGAACCGCTCGGGCGCAATCCCAGAGCCGGGCAGCGCCTCGTCCATGACAAAACGATAAAGCTCCCCGGCCACGCTCAAGCCGCCGACCGTCACACGTTCGCTCACGCCACGTCCCTCACTTGTTGCCGCGGCGATCTCTATGGCCGGTCGCGGCCCGTTTGGCAAAGGGTCGCGGCGGCGGCCGGATGCCGGCCGCGGATTACGTCCAGGGCGTGACCGGCGGCACCACGGCGCCCTCGGGGGCCGGCATCGGAACGGTCTTGAAATCGGCCGGGCTGACGATCTCCAGGTATTCCATGTCCGGCGAATAGTCGAACAGGTAATGCACGATGCCGGGCCGCTGATGCACCACGTCGCCGGCCTTCACCAGCGTGGGCTTGTCCTCGTACATGAAGCGCGCCCAGCCCTTCGTCATGATGACGATCTGGAAATCGCAGTCGTGCCGGTGCCAGCCGGTGCCGTCGGTCGGCGGCGCGTTGGCCTTCACCAGATGGGCGATGACCTGGCCGCCGGTGGCGTCGGCGATGCCGAGGTCGCGGTAGAGGAAGAAGTCGCGCAGGCCGCCCGGCTTGAACTCGGTGTCGCCTTCCTTGACGTGCGAGAATTTCATGACCGTCGCAAGGGTGTTCATCGCAACCTCCGTGATGTGTCGGCCGCAGGGACTGACCATGGGGTCATGCGAAATTCGCGCCAGATGAGAGCGATCCGGATCAGAGACGCAGCACAAAAGTTGCGCAACCCGCCTCGTTGAACCGCGACCGCGAATCCCGCCGCACTGGCGGTCCGCCCAAAAACTGTTCAGGCCGGCTGGCGGCTTTGCCGCCAACGGATGCCTAGAATTCGACCTCCAGCTCCTGGATGTCGTCCGGCTCCAGCCTGGCGGCCTCGATCCAGTCCTGCATTTCCGGCATCGCCATGATGATCTGGCAATACTCCATCAGCCGGCCGTCGAGCTTCACGTCGTAGGTCATGAACCGCGTCACCACCGGCGCATACATGGCGTCGGCCATGGTGCGGGCGCCGAACAGGAACGGGCCGCCGGACTTGCCGAGGCAGTCGCTCCAGATCTCCGCGATGCGGCTGATGTCGGCTGCGGCCCGCGACCACACCTTGAAGCCGGGGAAATGGCCCTTCAGGTTGACCGGCAGCGACGAGCGCAGCACCGTGAAGCCGGAGTGGATTTCTCCGCAGATCGAGCGGCAATGCGCCCGCTGGATGCGGTCTGCCGGCAGCAGGCCGGCCTGCGGCATCACCTCGTTGAGATATTCGGCGATGGCCAGCGTGTCCCACACGCTGGCGCCGTCGTGGTCGAGCCGCGGCACCCGGATCGACGACGACAGCAGGAGGATTTCGGCGCGCACCGAGGGGTCGTCGTGGGAGACCTTGTTTTCCTCGAACTCCAGGCCGGAGAATTTCGTCAGCAGCCAGCCGCGCAGCGACCACGACGAATAGTTCTTGCTGCTGATGGTGAGCACCGCCCGGGCCATGCCGCGCCTCCGAAACGCCGTACCTTGCTCACGGCGCAGCAAGCCGCATGCCAGCCCCGCGGAGCGGGGCGGGCCCGCCGATGGCTCCGAACTTGCATGAACGAGGCCAGGATACGGGCCGGGTGCTCTTGCGATGATCTACGAGCTTCACCAGTTCCACACCGACATGGGCGCGCCCGCGCGGTTCGGCGCGGCCGCGGCCCTGTCGTTCCTCAGGATTTTTCCGTCGGGAATGTCGGACCGGCTGCTGCGCCGGCTGGCTGCCGCGCTGGAGCTCGTGTCGCGCGCCACGCTCACTTACAAGCGCCCGGCCTACGGCATCGCCAGCGTGCGGGTCGGCAACCGAGACGTGGCGGTGGAGGAGGAGGTCGTCCACAGGACGCCGTTCTGCTCGCTCCTGCACTTCAAAAAGCCCGAGGTCGCCCGCCAGCCGCGCGTGCTGCTGGTGGCGCCGATGTCGGGCCATTTCGCGACGCTGCTGCGCGGCACGGTGCAGACGCTGCTGCAGGACCACGACGTCTATATCACCGACTGGAACAGCGCCCGCGACATCCCGGTCGGCGCCGGCCGCTTCGGCTTCGATGATTTCACCGAGCACCTGATCACCTTCCTCGAGGTGCTGGGCCCGCGCGCGCACCTCGTCGCGATCTGCCAGCCCTGCGTGTCGGCGCTCGCGGCCGCCGCGATCATGTGCGAGGACAGGAATCCGGCGAGCCCGGCGAGCCTGACTCTGATGGCCGGGCCGATCGACACCCGCGTGCAGCCGACCAAGGTCAACGAGTTCGCCACCACGCGCTCGCTGCAATGGTTCGAGCAGAACATGATCAGCACCGTGCCGGTGCGCTGCGCCGGCGCGCTGCGGCGGGTCTATCCGGGCTTCCTCCAGGTCATGGGCTTCGTCAGCATGAACCTGGAGCGCCACATCAAGTCGCACCTCGACCTGCTGGACCACATCGCCAACGGCGAGACCGAGAAGGCGGACGCGATCCGCACCTTCTACGACGAGTATTTCGCGGTGATGGACCTGCCGGCGGAGTTCTTCATCGACACCATCCGCATCGTGTTCCAGGAATATCACCTGCCGCTCGGCAAGCTCACCTGGCGCGGCCGGCCGGTGAATCCGGCGGCGATCAACAGGCTCGGCCTGCTCACCGTGGAAGGCGAGAAGGACGACATCTGCTCGGTGGGCCAGACCGTGGCGGCGCAGGACCTGTGCAGCGGCGTGCGGCAGTATCGCAAGGTGCATCACCTGCAGGCCGGCGCGGGGCATTACGGGGTGTTCAACGGCCGGCGCTGGACCAACGAGATTTACCCGCTGCTGCGCGACTTCATCCACCTGAACGCCTGAGCGCGCTTCACACCACGGACTGCGGGGAGTCGTCGCCGGCGGCGGTCATGGCCGCGGCGACGCCGCGCAGGCCGCGTTCGAGCGAAGCCATGTCGCGCGGCGCGCTCAGACACAGGCGCAGGCCGCAGACGTGCTCGCCAGCCACTATCAGCGCGGCCGGCGGCGTCAGCGCCACGCCGCGGCGCAGGGCGCGGCCGGCGGTGCGCTCCGCGTCGAGCTCCGACAGCGGCATCCACACGTGCAGGCTGGTTGGAAACGACGGCCGCTCCACCGCGTCTCCCAGGACGCGGAGCGCGAGCGCGGCGCGGTTCGCGGCCTCCGCGGTCACCTCGTGCAGGATGTCGTCGGCGGTTCCGTCCTTGATCCACTGCGCCGCCACCAGCGGCCCAAGCGTGCAGGTCGAATAACACACAGCCCGCATGGCCGCCGCCACGCGGTCGAAGCGATCCTTTGGCGCGACGAGAAAGCCGCACCGCAGGCCCGGCGAGAGCGCTTTCGACACGCTATTCACATAATAGGTCCGCTCCGGGATCAGCGTCGCCAGGGGCCTCGCATCCCGCAGCCCCCGGTCGATGTCGGCATTCACCCAGGCGAGCGGTCCGTAGACGTCTCCCTCAACCACGAGGAGATCGCGCTGCCGCGCCACGGCGGCGATGGCCTCGCGCCGCGCCGCCGGCATGGTACGCGCGGTGGGGTTTTGCAGCGTCGGTTGAAGATAGACGACGCGGCTGCCGCTCTCGGCAGCGGCGCGGTCGAGCGCCTCGGGCAGCAGCCCGTCGCGGTCCATCGGCAGGCCCATCAGCCTGTAGCCGCGATAGTCGGCAATCGCGCGCGCGCCGTGGAACGTCGCCGCCTCGACCATGATGGTGTCGCCGGGCCGGCAGGCGTCGTCGAACGCCAGCGCCATGGCCTGCTGCGCCCCGGTGCAGACCAGGAGCCGGCGCCAATCGATGCCGTCGAATTTCACGACATGGGCCAGCCAGTCGGCGGCGGCTTGGCGATGCCAGTCGAAGCCGGGGTGAGGAGCGAACAGCGTGTAGTCGCCGATGTCCGGCCTGCGGCGCAGTCGCGCCAGCGCATCGGCGATCCGCTCCGCCGAGGGGCCGAGCGCCGGCAGATTCATGCCGAGATCGATGGCGTTGCCGGCCGTCTCGGGCTGCGCCGATTTCGTCGCCGGGCCGGATACGAACGTCCCACGCCCCACGGTGCTGGTCAGCCAGCCGAGACGTTCTGCCTCGGCATAGGCGCGGGTCACCGTCCCGACGCCGATCGACAGCGCCTCGGCGAGAGCGCGCTGGGTCGGCATACGGGTGTCGGGCGCAAGCCGCCCGGTGGCGATGTCCCGCCGCAACGCGTCCAGGATTCGATCATGCAGAGTCCGGCCGTCGTCGGGAAGGTCGGGTTGCCACGTTGCTGCCATCGCTGCGGCTCCTAATTGTAATAGTGACAATATAGCAATTGACTCAGAAACTCAATCGCGAACAATCCGGCTATTCACCATCGCGTTCGCTTCATTGGATCAGAATTGTCTCGCTCCAAGTCGTGATGCGCCTGTCAGGTGGCTCGAATGACGCTGATCAATGCTCGGCCGCTGTGGCCTCTCGAGACGAAATCGCGGTTCCAGAGAGCCGCGGCTGCGGCAATGCGCGGTGCTGCCGTAGGGCTGCGTATATTGGTCCGGATCGCGCGTGCCTACGTTCGCCATCGCGGCGCAATGCGCCAGCTTGTCGGCCTCGATCCGCATCAACTCGCCGACCTTGGCCTTACGACAGGCGATGTTGAGGCGGCCGTCGCCGAGCCGCTGTGGCGCGATCCGACCGCTCGGCTGGCAGTGTTGCGCGAGGAGCGCCGCGCCGCTGGCCCGAGCGGCCGGGACGAAGGCCGCGGGCCGCCGTGAGATCGATCACCGCAACCGCGCGTGCAGCCCGCACTCGGACTTGCCTTCCTGCTCCCACCACCAGCGGCCGGCGCGCTCCGGCTCGCCGGGCGATATGGCGCGGGTGCAGGGCGCGCAGCCGATGGAGGCGAAGCCCTGCGCGTGCAGGCTGTTGATCGGGACGTTGTGTGCGCCGGCGAAGGCCGCGACCTTCTCGCGCGTCCAGTCGAACAGCGGCGAGAGCTTGAGCGCGCCGCGCTCGGCATCGACGGAGACGATGCCGCCTTCGCCGCGGAACGCCGACTGGTCGGCGCGCAGGCCGACGATCCAGCCGCGCGCGCCGGCGAGCGCGCGATTGAGCGGCGCCACCTTGCGGACGTGGCAGCAGGCCGCGCGCGCGTCCTTGGAGTCGTAGAAGCCGTTGATGCCCTGCTTCGCCACCAGGGCTTCGAGATCGTCGTGGTCGGGATAGAACGCGCGCACGCGCAGGCCGTAGCGCTGCTCGGTCGCGGCCCAGACCTCGTAGGTCTGCGGAAACAGCCGGCCGGCGTCGAGCGTCGCCACTTCCACGTCGACGCCGGTCTCGGCGACGAGATGCGCGATGGCCTGGTCCTCGAGGCCGAAGCTCGTCGTGAACACGATCCGGCCTTCCACCGCCTCGCGGAAGCGGCGGATGCGCCCGGCGGGCGGCAGCGTCCGCAATTCCGCGTTGAGCCGTTGCGCGAGCGCCTCGAGCGCGGCGAGGGAGGGCGCCGCGTCCCGCGCCGGCGTCGCCGCGGTCTCGAGCGACAGCACGAGCCCGCCGCCGGCGATGCGTCCAGACAGCTCCAGCACCAGCCGGCCGGTGCGCGGGCTGTCGGCATAAAGGTCGGCGGCGATGGGTTTGGCCAGCGCGATCTCGATCTCGCCGACGCTGTTCTGGTTGATCCTGCCGTCGCCGCTCGCGGAAAGCTGGCCGGGATCCACCGCGTTGTCGATCAGCGCGACCGTGCCGCGGCTTTCCGCCATGCCGACGCGGACGGTGAGTGCGGCGCCGACGGCGAGCGGCGTCTCGTGCAGCCAGAACACGCGGGCGCGCAGCCTTTGCGCGGCCGCGGCCGGAGCCGCCGTCGCCGCAATGAGATCGCCGCGGTCGACGAAAATGTCCTCGTCGAACACGAGCCCGACCGACTGGCCCGCCGACGCCGCGCGCGGCGCCTGGGATTCGTTCGGCACCGGCCAGGCCTCGATGGAGCTGATGCGCGCCCGGGTGCCGCGCGGCATCACGACCACCTCGTCGCCGACCGAAACGCGGCCGGCCTCGATGCGGCCGGCGACGATGCGGCGCTCGTCGAACTTGTAGACCGCCTGCACCGGGATGCGCAGCGCGAGGTCGGTGGCGGGCTTCGCCGCGGAGAAGCGGTCGAGCACGTCGAGCACGGTCGGCCCGGCATGCCAGGCGATCGGCGGCGTCACGCTGGCGACCCCGTCGCCGTTGCGCGCCGAGATCGGGATGACGGCGGTGGGCGTCAGGCCGAAGCCCGCGAGATGGCCGACGATCTCGGCCTCGATCGCATGGAAGCGGCCCTGGTCGAAACCGACGCGGTCCATCTTGTTGATGACGACTGCGACCTGGCGGATGCCGAGGAGATGCAGCAGGTAGCCGTGGCGGCGGGTCTGGTCGCGCACGCCCTCGGCGGCGTCGATCAGGAGCAGCGCGGCGTCGGCCTGCGACGCGCCGGTGATCATGTTGCGCAGGAACTCGGCGTGGCCCGGCGCGTCGATCAGCACGATGTCGCGCGTGCGGGTGCGGAAGCGGATCTGGCTCGTATCGAGCGTGATGCCCTGGTCGCGCTCGGTCTGCAAGGCGTCGAGCAGGAACGACCACTCGAACGGCATGCCGCGACGCGCGCTCACCGCCTTGAGCGTGTCGAGCTTGCCGTCGGGCAGGCTGCCGGTCTCGTGCAGCAGCCGGCCGATCAGCGTCGATTTTCCGTGATCGACATGGCCGACGATGACGATGCGCACCAGCGGGCGCGACGCGGCGGCTTCGACGAAGGTGCTTTGCGGCGCGAGCATGTTCATGGCGGGGCGTCCAGACTTTCTACAGATAGCCGGCGGTGCGCAGGCGCTCGAAGGCGTCTTCGGATTCGTGGTCCATGGCGCGGCCGGCGCGCTCCGGGACCTTGGTGGCGTCGAGCTCGGCGAGGATGTCGTCGATGGTCGCGGCGTCTGACGCGACCGGGAAGGTGATGTCGGCATCGCCGAGCGAGCGGTAGCGCTTGCCGTTCCTGGCAAGATAGAGCGGGATGATCGGGATGCCCTCGCGCTTGGTGTAGGCCCAGATGTCGGCCTCGGTCCAATGCAGGATCGGGTGGATGCGCAGGTGCGCGCCCGCGGGGGGCGACGCGTTGAAGTGGTCCCAGAACTCCGGCGGCTGGTCGCGCACGTCCCACGCGCCCTCGACGCCGCGCGGCGAGAACACGCGCTCCTTGGCGCGCGTCGGCTCCTCGTCGCGGCGGATGCCGGCGATGAGGCCGTCGAAGCCGTGCTTGGCGAGCGCCAGCTTGAGCCCCTCGGTCTTGCGCGCGGCGGAGCGCGCCGCCGGCGGCAGCGTGGGGTCGACCGAGTCGATGGGCGGGCATTGTTCGACGATAAGGTCGAGGTTCCACTCCTTGGCGTAGCGGTCGCGGAACGCGTACATCTCGGGGAACTTCTTACCGGTGTCGACGTGCATGGCCGGGAACGGCACGCGGCCGAAGAACGCCTTGCGCGCCAGCCAGATCATGACGTTGGAGTCCTTGCCGAGCGACCAGAGCAGCGCGATGTGCTTCAGCCGCGCGAAGGCCTCGCGCAGGATGAAGATGCTTTGCGCTTCGAGCTCGTCGAGCCGGTCCATGATCAGCGCCTCCGACGCCCGCCGGAGGCGGAGAAAGGCCGGTTGCGATGGGCGGAGGCGAGGCATAGGGAAAGCATGTCGTTTCCGGCCTGCGGACGAGGATTTTCTTTCACGATGGGTCTTTCTCAGAAACAGAATATTTATTCTAATTGCCCCGGATAATCCTGTTGTATATAAAATGATATTCTCGTCAATCGCCAATTAAATGGTTGGTGATTTTCGGCGCTGCTGTGTCGGCCGCGCATAGCCAGAGACCTGGAGCCAAGAAGAACAGCTTTAATTCAAGAATTGTCGCGGTATTGGTGGCAGATTGCCACCAATAGCGAAATTTAGAAACGCCGTTTCATTGACCGACATCTGTCGAGAATGCAGCATACCGTCGCACGCAGCCTTTCCGCTGCCGATGATTGGAGACAATGATGATGATGGGGCGACTCGCGATTGGCCTTCTCGCGGGCGTGGCGATGGCGGGCACGGCGATGGCCGCGGACCAGCATCTGCTCAACGTCAGCTACGATCCGACACGTGAGCTCTACAAGGCGATCAATCCGCTGTTCCAGGCGGAGTGGAAGGCGAAGACGGGCAACACGGTCGTCATCGACCAGAGCCACGGCGGATCGGGCGCGCAGTCGCGCGCCGTCATCGACGGGCTCGCCGCCGACGTGGTCACGCTCGGGATCGAGGATCACGTCGAGGCGATCGCCAAGGCGGGGCTCATCCCGGCCAACTGGAAATCGCTGCTGCCCGACGACAGCTCGCCCTACATCTCGACCATCGTGTTCCTCGTGCACAAGGGCAATCCCAAGGGCATCAAGGACTGGGCCGATCTCCTGAAGCCGGGCGTGCAGGTCATCACGCCGAACCCCAAGACCTCGGGCGCCGCGCAACTCGCGTTCCTGGCGGCCTGGGCCTACGCCAAGCATCAGCCGGGCGGCAGCGAGGAGAAGGCGCAGGCCTTCGTCGCCGATGTCTATCGTCGCGTCCCGGTTCTGGATTCCGGCGGCCGCGGCGCGACCCTCACCTTCACCCGCCGCGGCATCGGCGACGTCCTGCTCGACTGGGAGAACGAAGCGCAGCTCGCGCTGAAGGAACAGCCCGGCCAGTACGAGATCGTCTATCCGTCGTCCTCGGTCCTGGCCGAGCCGTCGGTCGCGGTCGTGGCGAAGAACGCGGCTCAGCATGGCACCACGGACGTGGCCGAGGCTTACCTCAGGTTCCTTTACACGCCGCAGGCGCAGGAGGTCGAAGCGAAGAACTTCTATCGCCCGCGCGATCCCGGCGTGCTGGCGAAATACGAATCGCTGTTCCCGAAGATCAAGCTCTACACCATCGCCGAGGAATTCGGCGGCTGGCCGGCCGTCGAATCCAAGTTCTTCGTCGAGGGCAAGATTTTCGACCAGATTTACAAGCCGGGAAATTGACCCGCGTCCTGGGCTAACATGGCGGCCGCTCCCCGCGGGGAGCGGCCGACTCGTTTCCAACGATGGGACCGCCGGATGACGCTCGCCGTTTTCTCCAACCGCGCCGTAAGACCCCGCCGAAGCATCCTGCCCGGCTTCGGCCTCTCGCTGGGGTTCACGCTGTTCTACCTGTCCGCGGTGGTCCTCATTCCGCTGGCGGCGCTGGTCCTCAAGCCCTGGTCGCTCGGCATCGGCGGCATCTGGGCGGTGCTTGCGGCGCCGCGCACGCTGGCGGCGCTGAGGCTCTCCTTCGGCGCGGCCGCCATCGCCGCCGTGCTCAACACGGTGTTCGGTTTCATCGTCGCCTGGGTGCTGGTGCGCTACCGCATTCCCGGCCGCAACGTGCTCGACGCGCTGGTCGATCTGCCGTTCGCGCTGCCGACGGCGGTCGCGGGCATTGCGCTGTCCGCGCTCTATGCGCCGAACGGCTGGATCGGCGCGCCGCTCGCGGCGCTCGGCCTCAAGGTCGCCTATACGCCGCTCGGCGTGGTGGTGGCGTTGGTCTTCATCGGCCTGCCCTTCGTGGTGCGCACGATCCAGCCGGTGCTGTCCGGCCTCGAGCTGGATGCGGAGGAGGCCGCCGCGACGCTCGGCGCGACGCGCCTGCAGACGTTCCGGCACGTGATCCTGCCGGCGCTCGCGCCCGCGCTCGTGGCCGGCGGCGCCATGGCCTTCGCGCGCGGGGTGGGCGAGTACGCTTCGGTGATCTTCATCGCCGGCAATATCCCCCGCGTGTCGGAGATCGCGCCGCTTCTCATCATCATCAAGCTGGAGGAGTTCGACTATGCCGGCGCCTCCGCCATCGGCCTCATCATGCTCGTCGTGTCTTTCGTCATGCTGTTTGCGCTGAACGCCCTGCAGCACGGAATGGGAGGGCGCCGATGACGTCCATAGCTCCGCGCGCCACCGACGATCCGCCGCTCGTGCGCGCGTGCCTGATCGCGGTTGCCGCGCTTTTCATCGGCGTGTTCCTCGTCCTGCCGCTGGTGGTGGTGTTCCACGAGGCGCTGAGCGCCGGTTTTGCGGCGGCCTGGGGCGCGATCGGCGAGCACGACGCCATCGCCGCCATCCGCCTGACGCTCATCGTCACGGCGATCGTCCTGCCGCTCAACGTCGCGTTCGGCGTCGCGGCCGCCTGGGCCGTCACCAAGTTCGATTTCGCCGGAAAAAGCATCCTGACCACGCTGATCGATCTGCCGTTCTCGGTGTCGCCGGTGGTCGCAGGTTTGACTTATGCGCTGATCTTCGGCCTCCAGGGATGGCTCGGGCCCTGGCTGCGCGAGCATGGCATCCAGATCCTGTTCGCGCTGCCGGCCATCGTGCTCGCGACCCTGTTCGTGAGCTTTTCGTTCGTGGCGCGCGAGCTGATCCCGCTGATGGCGGACCAGGGCCGCGCCGAGGAGGAGGCGGCGATCTCGCTCGGCGCCTCGGGCTGGAGCACGTTCTGGCGGGTGACGCTGCCCAACATCAAGTGGGGCCTGCTGTATGGCGTGCTCCTGTGCAACGCGCGCGCCATGGGCGAGTTCGGCGCCGTGTCCGTGGTGAGCGGCCATATCCGCGGCCGCACCAACACCATGCCGCTGCAGATCCAGGCGCTCTACGACGACTATCAATACGTGAGCGCCTTCGCGCTCGCGTCCCTGCTCGCGATGCTGGCGCTGGTGACGCTCGCGCTCAAGTCGCTTCTGGAATGGCGCTACGCCGACGAAATCGCGGCCGTCCATCGTCATTGAAGGTGAAATTCATGTCGCTGGTCGTCGATTCCGTGCGCAAACGTCTTGGCACCTATCCCGCGCTGCAGGGCGTGAGCTTCACCGTCCCGCAGGGCGCGTTCGTCGCGCTTCTCGGCCCCTCCGGTTCCGGCAAGACCACGCTGCTCCGCATCCTGGGCGGCCTCGAATATCCCGACGACGGCGCGGTGCGCTTCGCCGACATCAACTGGCTCACGGTGCCGGTGCGGGAGCGCCGCGTCGGCTTCGTGTTCCAGAACTACGCGCTGTTCCGGCACATGACCGTGGCGCGGAACATCGCGTTCGGCCTCTCGGTGCGCCCGCGCAAGGAGCGGCCCAACCGCGCCGAGATCGCGCGGCGGGTGCAAGAGCTGCTCGCGCTGGTGCAGCTCGACGAGCTCGGCGACCGCTATCCGAGCCAGTTGTCCGGCGGCCAGAGCCAGCGCGTGGCGCTCGCCCGCGCGCTCGCCATCGAGCCGAGGATGCTCCTGCTCGACGAGCCGTTCGGCGCGCTCGACGCCAAGGTGCGCAAGGAGTTGCGGGGCTGGCTGCGCGCGCTCCAGGAAAGGCTCGGCATCACCACGGTCTTCGTCACCCACGACCAGGAGGAGGCCTTCGCGCTCGCCGATCTCGTGGTGCTGATGGACAAGGGCAAGGTCGAGCAGTTCGGCACGCCCGCCGAAGTCCGCCGCGCGCCGAAGACGCCGTTCGTGCAGGCGTTCCTCGACCCGATGGTGAACTGACCGCGGTCCGCCGGCGCGGAGAAGGCCTGGAGCGCGGCATTCCCCTGCGCCGCGGATTGGCCTATTGGTCCTCCCCGAAAATCGCTCTGGGGAGAGGCCGCCATGCAACGCCGCATCGACGTCCACGCGCATCTTGTGCCGCCGTTTCTCACGGAGGCGGCGAGGGAGGCCGGGCTTGGCGCCTCGGTCAGCTCGGGCTTCCCGCAATGGAGCCCGGAGCTCGCCATCGAGTTCATGGACAGGAACGGCATCGCCGCGACGCTCAAGTCCATATCGCAGCCCGGCGTGCATTTCGGCGACGACCGCAAGGCGCGGGCGCTGGCGCGGCGCTGCAACGACTATCTCGCGGAGCTGATCGCGAAACATCCGAAGCGGTTCGGCGGCTTCGCCGCCGTGCCGCTGCCGGACGTGGACGGCGCGCTGGGCGAGATCGTCTATGCGCTCGATGTGCTCAAGCTCGACGCGGTGGGCCTGCTCGCGAGCTATGGCACGAGCTTCCTCGGCGACGAGAAATTCGATCCCGTGCTGTCGGCGCTCAACGAGCGCAACGCCGTGGTCTTCGTCCACCCGAACTATCACCCGTCGAGCCGCGCGCTCGACATGGGCATCCCGGGATTCCTCGTCGAGTTTCCGTTCGACACCACGCGCGCGGTCGCCAACCTGATCTTCTCCGGCGCGCTGGAGCGGTTTCCGCGCATCCGTTTCGTGCTGGCGCACAACGGCGGCGCGATTCCGTTCCTGAGCTGGCGGCTTTCCATGGCGCCGCTGATCGACAAGCGCTTCGCGCGCTTCACGCAGGACGGCATCCTCGCCGCGATCCGCGGCTTCTACTACGAGACCGCGCAGGCCGCGGGGCCGGGGCCGTTCGGCGCCATGCACGCGGTCGCCGATCCGCAGCGCGTCCTGTTCGGCACCGACTGGCCCTATTGCCCGGCCACGGTCACCGCGGCGGGCGATGCCTCGATCGCGAAGACCGAAGGCGCGGCGGCCGAGGACATCTATCGCAACAACGCGCTGACGCTGTTCCCGCGCTTCGCCTAATCCAGCGCGCCCTTCACAAGCGCCGCGTAGAACCGCTCGACCAGCGTGCGCGGCCGCGCGAGGCCGAGGCGGTCGAGGCAGTCCCTGTCGCCCGCGGCGGAGAGCCCGCGCCAGGCGAGCCGCGCGAGGTCGAGCGCGGACGCCGATTTCAGCCGCTGCAGCGCCGGTAGCAGGCGCTGCTCGACGGGCGTGAAATCGGTGCCGAACGGGAACGGCGGGACGAGCCCGCTCTCCATCGCTGGCTTCAGCGCACGCTCGATCCGCTCCGGCGTGTTGTCGCGCGCGGCCTTCGGCAGCTCGTAGCCGCGCTCGATCTTGCCGGCGTCCGTGGCCTGCCGCAGCAGCTCGTCCTGGAAGCGCGAGTCCGCGATCGCCAGCATGGCGGCGACGACCTCGCGGTCGCTCTTGCCGCGGATGTCGGCGATGCCGTATTCGGTGATGACGATGTCGCGCAGGTGGCGCGGAATGGTGGTGTGGGCATAGCGCCAGCGGATGTTCGACTCCGCCTTGCCCCTCGACGCGCGGCTCGCGCGCAGCATGATCGCCGAGCGCGCGTCGTCGAGCGCGAAGCCCTGGGCGATGAAGTTGTATTGGCCGCCGACGCCGCTCACCACGCGGCCGTCGTCGAGGCCGTCGGAGACGACGTCGCCGAGCAGCGTCGCCAGCATGGCATCGTTGATGAAGCGGGCGTTGATGCGGTCGCGGCGCTTGCGGTCCTCGCCGCCATAGAGCTCGTTGACGAAGCCGACCCGCGTCATGCCGAACCTGGCGCGCTCGGCGGCCGGCATGTCGCGCAGCGCCCTGTAGAACGCGCGCGAGCCGAGGAAGAACGCGGCGTGCAGCACCGCGCCGTCCACCTCGCGCTTCAGCACCCCGGCGCGGTAGAGGTCGAGCAGGCCCTCGACGAACATCTCCGTGCAGCCGTAGAGGCCCGCCGTGAACGGTGCGAGATGCACGGCCGGTGCGGCCACGCCGCCGCCGAGCTTGTCCAGCAGCGCGCGGAACTCGCCGTTGCGCGTGTGGCGCAGCACGAGGCCCTGCGCCACCGCGTCGCCCAGCGAGCCGATGCCGATCTCCAGCGTGCCGTTGTCGGGAACGATGCTGGCGGCGTAGAGGCCCGCCGCATAGTCCGCGAGCGCGACCGGCTCGCGCGGCGGCGCGAACAGCGGGTAGTCCGTGCCCGGCCCGTCGAGCAGCATGTCGACCTCGGACGCGGCGACCGCCGCTTCTCCCTCCATGAACGGCAGTTCCGAGTTCACCTCGCCGGCAAGCACGAAGCTGGCGCGCCCGCTGCGGCGCTGCTCCAGCAGATCGACCGTGAGGTCCGGGTTGCAGCTCAGGCTGAACGGCGGCGCGCCGTCGCGCCGCGCCACGAGCTGCGCCACCACGTTGACGCCGCGGTCGAGCACGTAGCGCAGCGCGTGGGTGTAATTGGCGGAGATATAGTGCTGCTGCGCGTAGGGGGAATTGAGCCATTGCCCGGCGAGGAAGAAGAACTCGTTGACCTCGACGTTGGGCGGCACCGTGCCGGCGCGGATCGCCCGGGCGTAGTCGAGCGCGGGATAGCCGGCGAACAGGCGTTCCGCCAAAGGCGCCATGAAGCGGCGCTCGAGCTCCTGCTTTGCATGCGGCGTCTCCAGCGTCAGCGCCGTGAAGATGGTGAGCCGGATCGACGGGTCCGCCACGGCCTTGGCATAGAGCGCGTTGGCGATCAAGTTCGCCTTGCCGAGCCCGAGCGGCAGGGCGAGCACGATGGTCCTGCCGACCTTCTCGATAATGGCGTCCGCGAGCCGCGCGGCATCGTCGAAGCGCGCCGGACCTGCGGGCGACGGCATCTCCGTCAGGCCGGCACCGGCTGCGGCCGCCCGTCGCCGCCGATCAGGACATAGGTGAACAGGCCCTCGGTCACCTTTATGGCCACGCCGCCGATGCCGCGGCGGACCCAGCTTTCGATCCTGACCGTGACGGAAGTGGTGCCGACCCGCTCGATGGAGCCGAAGCAGGACACCTCGTCGCCCACCAGCACCGGCTTGTGGAACGCCATGCCGGTGATGGCCACGGTGACCACGCGGCCCGCCGCCCGCCGCGTCGCGACCGTGGAGCCGGCGAGGTCCATCTGGCACAGGAGCCAGCCGCCGAAGATGTCGCCGTGCGGGTTTGTGTCGGCGGGCATGGCGATGGTGCGCAGCGCGGGCTCGGCGGCGGGGAAGGTCTCGTCGGGAGTGTCGGACATCGGCAACCTGCGGGCTGAATCGCCCGATCCTACACCAGCCCCGCCGCCCGCGGCCATGGACCCGGAACGCTTCGCCGAACACCGCGTTAGGGTTCCGGGGACGGCGGCGAATTGTCCGTCAATTGACATGAATTTGTGCCGATCATGGCCGCCACATCCGCGCGGCGCCTGATAAGATCGCGACAGCCCACGTCATCGCCTGGAATCGATCCGCATGAACCCGTTGAAGCAACTCGAAAGCCATGGTCAATCCGTATGGCTGGATTTCCTCGCGCGCGGCTTCGTTGCCAAGGGCGACCTGAAGAAGCTGGTGGACGAGGACGGCGTGCGCGGCGTCACGTCCAATCCCGCGATCTTCGAGAAAGCCATCGCCGACAGCGACGAGTACGACGACGCCCTCAAAGCCGCGCTCGGTCGGGCCGACATGCCCGTGGGCGCGCTCTACGAGAGCCTGGCGGTCGAGGACATCCGGCGCGCCGCCGACGTGCTGCGCCCGGTCCATGACGCGACCGGCGGCGACGACGGGTTCGTCAGCCTCGAAGTCTCGCCGTATCTCGCCAACGATACCGAGGGCACCATCAAGGAGGCTCGGCGGCTGTGGCAGGCGGTCGACCGGCCCAACCTCATGGTCAAGGTGCCGGCGACCGAGGCCGGCCTGCCGGCCATCGCGCGGCTGATCGGCGAGGGCATCAACATCAACATTACGCTGCTGTTCGCCCGGTCCGTCTATGAGCAGGTGGCAGAGGCCTATCTCGCCGGCCTCGAGACCTTGGCGAAGGCCGGCGGCAATCCGGCGCGGGTGCGCAGCGTGGCGAGCTTCTTCGTCAGCCGCATCGATACGGCGGTGGATAAGGCGCTCGACGAGAAGATCGCCGCCGCCAACGACCCGGACGAGAAGGCGCGGCTCAAGGCGCTGCAGGGCAAGGTCGCCGTCGCCAACGCCAAGCTCGCGTATCGCATCTACAAGCGGCTGTTCGCCGGCGCGCGCTGGGACGCGCTGAAGGCGAAGGGGGCGAAGCCGCAGCGGTTGCTGTGGGCCTCGACCGGCACCAAGAACAAGGCCTACAGCGACGTTCTCTATGTCGAGGAGCTGATCGGCCCCGACACGGTCAACACCATGCCGCCGGCGACGCTCGACGCGTTCCGCGACCACGGCAAGGTGGCCGACACGCTCGAGCGGGACGTGGAGGAGGCGCAGAACACGCTCGGCGCGCTCGGGCGCAGCGGCATCTCGCTCGACGCCATCACGAAGGACCTGGTGGTTCAGGGCGTGCAACTGTTCGCCGACGCCGCCGACAAGCTGCTCGGCGCCGTGGCCGGCAAGCGCGCGCGGCTCCTCGCCAAGTCCATCGACACGCAAACGATCGCGGTCGGCGCGGCGCTCGACAAGCCGGTGAAGGACATGGCCGCGCAGTGGCGCGCCGACGGCACCATCCGCCGGCTGTGGCAGCGCGACAAGGCCGTGTGGACCGGCGCCGACGAGGACAAGTGGCTCGGCTGGCTCGACTCGGTGGAGCAGGGGCTTGCCAAGGCCTCCGACTACGAAGCCTTCGCGCAGGAGGTGAAGGCGGCGGGCTTCGCCGACGCGCTGCTGCTCGGCATGGGCGGGTCGAGCCTCGGCCCGGAGGTGCTGGCCAGGACCTTCGGCCACACGCCCGGCTTTCCCAGGCTGCACATCCTCGATTCAACAGATCCGGCGCAGGTGCGCGGAGCGGAAGCCAAGGTCACGCTGGAGAAGACGCTGTTCATCGTCTCCAGCAAGTCCGGCAGCACCACCGAGCCCAACGTGCTGATGGCCTATTTCTTCCATCGCCTCGCGGAGAAGGTCGGCAAGGAGAAAGCCGGCCGGCACTTCGTCGCCGTCACCGATCCCGGCTCGTCGCTGGAGACGGTGGCGAAGCGCGACGGCTTCCGCCGCATCTTCTACGGCGAGCCCAGCATCGGCGGCCGCTATTCCGTGCTGTCGCCGTTCGGCCTCGCGCCGGCCGCGGCCGCCGGCATCGACGTGAGGGCGTTCCTCGCCGCCGCGAGCGCCATGGTGCATTCCTGCGGGCCGGACGTGCCGCCCGCCGCCAACCCCGGCCTCGACCTCGGCATCGCCATGGGCGTCGCCGGCAAGGCGGGCCGCGACAAGGTCACGATAGTGTCGTCGCCGCGGATCGCCGATTTCGGCGCCTGGGCGGAGCAGCTCATCGCCGAGTCCACCGGCAAGCAGGGCAAGGGCCTGATCCCGGTCGACGGCGAGCCGCTCGGCCCGCCCGCGGTTTACGGCAACGACCGCTTCTTCATCGCGCTCACGGTCGCCGGCGACCCGGAGCCGTCGCTCGACGCCATCGAGAAGGCCGGCCATCCGGTGGTGCGCATCGCGCTCCCGTCCGCGGCGCAGGTCGGCCAGGAGTTCTTCCGCTTCGAGATCGCCACGGCGGTCGCCGGCGCGATCCTCGGCATCAACCCGTTCGACCAGCCGGACGTGGAGGCGAGCAAGGTCAAGACGCGCGAGCTCACCGGCGCGTTCGAGAAGGCCGGCAAGCTGCCGGCGGAGCAGCCGGTGACCACGGCCGACGGCGTCGCGCTCTACACCGACGCGGAGAATGCCGCCTCGCTGCGCAAGGCCGGCGCGGACGGCACGCTCGAAAGCTGGATCAAGGCGCACCTGTCGCGGCTCAAGCCCGGCGACTACGCCGCGCTGCTCGCCTATATCGCGCACGACGAGGCTCATACCGCGCAGCTGCAAAAGCTGCGGCTCGCGGTGCGCGACGCGCGGCGGGTCGCGACCTGCGTCGGCTTCGGCCCGCGCTTCCTGCACTCGACCGGGCAGGCCTACAAGGGCGGGCCGGACAGCGGCGTGTTCCTCCAGATCACGGCGGAGCCGGAGCGCGACCTCGACGTGCCGGGCCAGGCCGCGAGCTTCGGCGTCATCGAGGCGGCGCAGGCCCGCGGCGACTTCGACGTTCTCGTCGAGCGCAAGCGCCGCGCGCTGCGCGTTCATCTCACCGGCGGCGTCGACGCCGGCCTCGCGCAGCTCGAAGCCGCGTTCAGGCGCGCGCTCTCCTAGAGGTCTCCATGCAGATCGGTGTGATCGGACTGGGCCGCATGGGCGGCAACATCGCGCGGCGGCTGATGAAGCACGGCCATGAGGCCGTGGTCTACGACCGCGATCCCAAGGCCACCGCCGCGCTCGCCGCGGACGGCGCGACCGGCGCGGAGGGGCTCGATAAGCTGGTTTCGCAGCTGAAGCCGCCGCGCGCGGTGTGGGTGATGCTGCCGGCCGGCAGGATCACCGACGACACGGTGCGCGCGCTCGGCGGCCTGCTGTCGCCGGACGACATCGTCATCGACGGCGGCAACACGTTCTGGAAGGACGACATCCGCCGCGCCGGCGCGTTGAAGGAAAAAGGCATCCGCTACGTCGACGTGGGCACCAGCGGCGGCATCTGGGGCATCGAGCGCGGCTTCTGCATGATGATCGGCGGCGACAAGGCCGCCGTCGACCGTCTCGATCCGATCTTCGCCGCGCTCGCGCCCGGCCTCGGCGAGGTGCCGCGCACGCCGGGCCGCGACGGCCGCGACCCGCGCGCCGAGCAGGGCTACATCCACGCCGGCCCGGTCGGCGCCGGCCATTTCGTCAAGATGGTGCACAACGGCATCGAATACGGGCTGATGCAGGCCTACGCCGAGGGCTTCGACATTCTGCGCAACGCGCACAACAACCCGGAGCCGGAGGCGCGGAACTTCGCCTTCGAGATCGCCGACATCGCCGAGGTGTGGCGGCGCGGCAGCGTGGTGTCGTCGTGGCTGCTCGATCTCACCGCGGCGGCGCTGGCGCGCGACCCCGCGCTCGACGGCTTCTCCGGCTACGTCGAGGATTCCGGCGAGGGCCGCTGGACGGTGATGGCCGCCGTCGAGCAGGCGGTGCCGGCGGAGGTGCTCACGGCCGCGCTCTACGCGCGGTTCCGCTCGCGCGAGGAGCACACCTTCGCCGAAAAGATCCTGTCGGCCATGCGCAAGGGCTTCGGGGGGCACATCGAAAGCAAGCCTGCGGAGAAGGCATGATCCGACAGCCCTCGGGGCGGGCGCGGCCCGCCGATCCATGCAGCTTCGTGGTGTTCGGCGCGTCCGGCGACCTGACGCACCGGCTGCTGCTGCCCGCTCTCTATAATCTCGCGGCGGGCGGCCTTCTGCCCGAGACATTCGCTTTCGTCGGCGTCGCCCGCGCCGACCTTGGCGACGAGGCCCTGCGCGAGAGCCTGAGGAAGGGGCTGAAGGAGTTCGCCCACCGCCCGGTGGACGAGGCCGTCGCCAACCGCATCGTCGGCAACGCGCGCTACGTGCGCGGCGCGGCCGACGATCCCGAGACCTACACGCGGCTGCGGCAGACGCTGGAGCGGATCGAGGCCGAGCACCCGACCAGGGGCAACCGTCTTTTTTATCTGGCGACGCCGCCGTCGGCGTTCCGGCCGATCGCCTGCGCGCTCGGCCAGTCCGGCCTCGGCCGCGAGGAGAACGGCGCCTGGCGCCGCCTCATCATCGAGAAGCCGTTCGGCACCGACCTCGCGTCCGCGCGCGCGCTCAATGCGGACCTGCTGAAGGTGTTCCACGAGGGCCAGATCTACCGCATCGACCACTATCTCGGCAAAGAGACGGTGCAGAACATCCTGGTGCTGCGCTTCGCCAACGGGCTGTTCGAGCCGATCTGGAACCGCGACCACATCGACCACGTGCAGATCACCGTGGCCGAGACGCTGGACGTGGGCCGGCGCGGCGCCTTCTACGACGCCACCGGCGCGCTGCGCGACATGGTGCCGAACCATCTTTTCCAGCTTCTCTCCCTCGTCACCATGGAGCCGCCGGCGCGGTTCGAGGCCGGCGCGGTCCGCTCCGAGAAGGCCGAGGTGCTCGACGCGGTGCAGGTGCAGGACGAGGCCGAGGCGCTGCGCAACGGGGTGCGCGGGCAATATACCAGGGGCCACGCCGGCAACCGGGCGGTCGGCGACTATCGCGCGGCGCCGGACGTGCGGCCCGACAGCACCACCGAGACCTACGCGGCACTGAAGCTGCAGATCGACAACTGGCGCTGGGCCGGCGTGCCGTTCTTCCTGCGCACCGGCAAGGCGCTGGAGACGCGGCTCACCGAGGTCGCCATCAAGTTCAAGCAGGCGCCGTTCGCCATGTTCCGCGACACGCCCGTCGACCGGCTGGCGCAGAATTTCCTCGTGGTGGGCATCCAGCCCGACGAGTGCATCTCGCTGCAGTTCAACGCCAAGGTGCCGGGGCCCACGGTCGAGATCGACGGCGTCGGCATGACGTTCCGCTACAAGGACTATTTCGACGCCGCGCCGAGCAACGGCTACGAGACGCTGATCTACGACTGCATGATCGGCGACGCCATCCTGTTCCAGCGCGCCGACGGGGTCGAGGCCGGGTGGCGCATCGTGCAGCCGTTCCTCGATGCCTGGCGCAACGCCGGCGGCGAGGGGCTCGCCCTGTACCAGGCCGGCACGGCCGGGCCGGCGGAGGCCGACGCGCTCATCAGGAGCAACGGCCGCGCCTGGCGTCCGCTCTCGGGCGGCCGCTGATGGGAAAGCCCACCGTGGTCGTCGAGGCCGACGCCGAGGCGGTGGCGCGGGCGGCGGCGGAGCGGCTGATCGCGCGGATGACGGGCAGGGACCGCGCCGCGGTCTGCCTCACCGGCGGCTCCGGGCCGCAGCGGCTCTACCGGCTGCTCGCCTCCGAGCCTTACCGCGGCCGCGTGCCGTGGCCCCGCGTGCACTGGTTCATGGGCGACGAAAGGATCGTGCCGGAGGACGACCCGCGCAGCAACATGGGCACGGCGCGGCGGCTGTTTCTCGATGCCTGCGCGGCGCCCGGCACGGTCCACGCCGTTCCCACGGATGCCGCCGATCCCGACGCCGCGGCGCGGCGCTACCAGGCCGCGCTCGAACGGTTCCACGGCGCGCGGCGCCTCGAACCCGGCATGCCGCTGTTCGATTTCGTGCTCATGGGCCTCGGCCTCGACGGCCACACCGCCTCGCTGTTCCCAGGCTCGCCCGCGCTCGACGAGACGACGCGCTGGGTGGTCGGCGTGCCGCAGGCCGGGCAGGAGCCGTTCGTGCCGCGCGTCACGCTGACGCTGCCGGCGCTCGCCTCGACCCGCGAGATGCTGTTCCTCGTCTCCGACGCCGCCAAGCGCGGCATCCTCGCCCGCGTGCTCGCGGGCGAGGACCTGCCGGCCGCGCGCGCGCACGCGGACGGCGATCTCGTGTGGCTGGTGACGCGGGACGCGCATCATGCCTGAGCCCGTGCCGGGTATCGTCGCGCTGCTGGTGATGGGCGTTTCCGGCTCGGGCAAGAGCACCGTCGGCGCGCGGCTCGCCGAGCGGCTCGGCTGGCCCTACGAGGACGGCGACGACCTTCACCCGAAGCGCAACATCGACACGATGCGCGCCGGCCATCCGCTCACCGACGCGGACCGCAAGCCCTGGCTCGACGCCATCGCCGCGCGCATCGACACGGTGCGCGCCGCCGGCGGCCGCCTCGTCATGGGCTGCTCGCTGCTCAAGCGCGCCTATCGCGACCGCGTGACCGGCGGCCGGACCGACGTGCGCCTCGTCTATCTCAAGGGCGGCCGCGACCTGATCGCGGCGCGCATCGCCGGCCGCAAGGGCCATTTCATGCCGCCGGGCCTGCTCGACAGCCAGTTCGCGACGCTCGAGGAGCCCGCGCCGGACGAGCACGCCATCGCCGTGTCCGTCGCGCCGTCTCCCCCCGAGATCGTCGACTCCATCATCGAGCAACTGGCGCAGGAGGCGCGCGCATGACCGCCATCAGGCTCGTCATCTCCGACGTGGATGGGACCCTCGTCACCTCCGACAAGCGGCTGACCCCGGCCAGCATCGAGGCGGTGGCCAAGCTCCGCGCGCGCGGCATCGGCTTCACCATCGTCAGCAGCCGGCCACCCATCGGGCTGAAGCACCTCATCGCGCCGCTCGCCATCGACCTGCCGGTCGGCGCCTTCAACGGCGGCATGATCGTTGCGCCCGACCTCGCCGTGATCGAGCAGCGCCTGATCCCGGAGGCCGCGGCGCGCGCCAGCCTCGGCGTCCTCGCCGGGTTCGGGGTCGAGCCGTGGCTCTACACGGCGGACCAGTGGATCGTGCGCTCGCTCGCGCCGGCGCGGGTTCCCTTCGAGCGGCGCACCATCCAGGCCGATCCCGTCGTCGCCGACGACCTTGAGCCCTATCTCGCGCGGCTCGGCAAGATCGTCGGCGTCAGCGACGACCACGACCGTCTGGCCGAATGCGAATTGGCGATGCAGAAGGCTCTCGGCCAGAGCGCCTTCGCCTCGCGCTCGCAGCGCTATTACCTCGACGTGACGCCGCCCGGCGTGGACAAGGGCACATTCGTCGCCGCGATGGCGCGGCGGCTGGCGCTGCCGCGGGAGGCCGTCGCCGTGCTCGGCGATATGGCCAACGACCTGCCCATGTTCCGCGAGGCCGGGCTTGCCGTGGCCATGGGCAACGCCGTCGAGTCGGTGCGCCATGCCGCGCAGCGCGTCACGGGCTCCAACGACGACGACGGCTTCGCCGCGGCCATCGACCAGGTCGTGCTCGCGGCCTGACGTCGCCCCCAGCGGGGCTTGCTAATTGCGCGGCCGCGCCGCACTCTTGCCGCCAACAACGAGCGAGGACCGGGGAGGATGTCATGAGCATTCGCATCGCATTGGGGCTGGCCGTCGCGGCGGCAGGAATCGCCGCGCAGGTCGTCGCCGCGCAGGCCGCCGACCCCTATGTCGTCGGCGTCACGGCGGCGATGACGGGACCGGCCGCGTCCACCCAGGCGCCGGTCATCGAGATGCTCAAGGTCTATGTCGATCGCGTCAACGCCAGGGGCGGCATCGACGGCCACCCGATCAAGCTCATCGTCGAGGACGACCAGGCCGAGCCCTCCAAGGCCGCGGCCAACGGCACCAAGCTGATCCGCCAGGACGGCGCGATCATGCTCATCAACTCCAGCCTGTCCTCGACCTATGGCCCTAACGTCGCCGAGGCCAAGCGCGCCAACGTGCCGATCTGGTTCGCCGGCGCGGTGTGCCCGAAGGAGGCGGCGCCGCCCGCCGACCGGCTCGAATACTGCTCCACCGGCTTCGACTTCAGCTACGACATTCCGGCCGGCATCAACTACATCAAGGATGTGGCGCAGGGCACTCCGAAGGTCGCCCTCGTCGGCATGCCCATCCCGATCTCGCGCATCGGCATCGACAACGCGGAGAAGCAGGCCCAGAGCCTGGGCATGACGGTCGTGGACAAGGAGTTCATCGCGCCGCCGACCGCGGACTATACGCCGTTCGCCACCAAGCTCATCGCGGACAAGCCCGACTGGGGCTTCTCCTACGGAACCTGGGTCATCGAGATCAAGGCGTTCGAGGCCATGCGGCGGCTCGGCTGGACCGGCAGCTATCTCACCTACGGCCACATCCAGGCCGAGGACGAGCTCGCGCGCGTCAAGGACGACAAGCTCACCGTGTTCTCGGCCAACGCGCTGTTCAAGGACGACCTGCCGATCCACCACGAGATCCGCGACGCCGCCACGGCCGCGAAGATCTCCTATCCCTACACCCAGGGCTCGGAAGGCTGGCTGACCGGCATGGCGCTGGAATCGATCCTGCAGCGCACCGGCTGGCCGGTCACCACCGACAAGCTCGTCGCCGCCATGGAGAGCCTCAACCTCGACACCAAGGGCCTGCGCGGCGGGCCGCTGGTGTGGACCAAGGACAACCATTTCCGCACCAGGCAGTACTACCGGTTCTACCGCTGGAACTCCGCCGCCAACGGCATCGAGCGGGTCAAGGACTGGATCGCCGTCGACGTGAAGCCGGCATCGTGAGCGCGGCGTAAGCGGGCCGGTCCCGCCCCATGTCGCTGCAGCTCGTCGTCAACGTCGTCGTCCTCGCCGCGATCTACGCGCTGGTGGGCGTCGGCTACGTGGTGGTGTACCGCGCGAGCCGCGTGCTCAACCTCGCCCACGGCGAGTTGATGATGGTCGGGGCCTACCTGCTGGTGGGGACGGCGAGCCTGTTCGCCGGCTCGCCCGTCGTCGCGGTGCTCGTCGCGGCGCTCTGCGGGCTCGTGATGGGCGTCATCGTCTACGTGGCGCTGATGCGCTGGATGACGGGCCAGACCGTGCTCGCCGCGGTCCTGGTGACCATCGCGCTCGGCATCCTGCTGCGCGGGCTCGTCGTGCTCGGCTTCACTGCGCAGCAGTTCTATCCCGCGGCCATGCTCGGCTGGCGCAACCAGTCGATCGAGGTGGCCTCGGGCGCGCGCATCTCCGCCGCCAGCGCCATGCTGCTGGCGGTGACCGTCGTCGTCTACGGGGCGCTGTTCCTGTTCCTGCGCTTCACCCGGCTCGGCATCCAGTTGCGCGCCACGGGCCAGAACGCGCTGCTTGCCGCGCAGCGCGGCATCGGCCTCAACGCGGTCTACGCCTTCGCCTGGGGGCTCTCGACCTTCACCGCCAGCATCGCCGGCATGCTGCTCGCGCTCGATTCCGGCGCGGAAGGCCAGATGGCGACCATCGGCCTCAAGGCGTTCCCGGCGGCGCTGGTCGGCGGCCTCGACAGCTTCGTCGGCGCCATCGTCGGCTCCATCATCGTCGCGATGGCGGAGATCGCGGCGATCCAGTACGTCAACCCGCTGCTGTCGGACGTGGTGCCGTTCCTGGTGCTGCTGGTGGTGCTCGCCGTGCGGCCCTGGGGCCTGTTCGGCAGCCGCGAGCAACTGGACCGGGTGTGACGCCATGGAGGCTGCGTCTCCTTACGCGCGCGAGGTCGCGCTGCTCGACAGGGCGAGCCTCGCGCGCACGATCGTCGTCCTTGCCGCGCTCGCGGTGCTGCCGTTCGTCGCCAACGCCTTCCTGCTCGACCTCGCCAACCAGGTGCTGCTCGCGGTCATCGGCTCGCTCGCCTTGATGCTGCTCACCGGCTTCGCGGGCCAGATCTCGCTCGGCACCGCGGGCCTGCTCGCCGCCGGCGCCTACAGCGTCGGCATCCTGAGCCACGACGCCGGCGCGCCGGTGTGGGTCACGCTGCCGGCCGCGGCGCTGGTCGGCGCGACGCTCGGCCTCGTGTTCGGCCTGCCGTCGCTGCGGCTGCGCGGGCTCTACCTCGCCATCAGCACGCTCGGTCTGCATTTCATCGTGGTCTATTTCGGCGGCGAGTACGAGACGCGCCAGCAGCTCGCCACCGGGCTGACGGTCGATCCGCCGTCGGTCCTGGGTTTCGCGCTCACCAGCGACCGCGGCTGGTATTTCGTGTTCCTCGCCGGCGCATGCCTGACGCTGCTGATCGTGAAGAACCTGCTGCGCTCGCGCACCGGCCGCGCCTGGCAGACGCTGCGCGAGCGCGAGGTGGTGGCCAGCGCCATCGGCATCGACGTGCAGCGCTACAAGCTCTACGCCTTCGTCGTGTCCTCGACGCTGCTCGCGCTCGCTGGCGCGCTGTTCGCCTATTTCCGCAGCTTCGTTTCCATCGACGCCTTCTCGCTCTATCTCACGGTGCAGTATCTCGCCATGGTCATCATCGGCGGCATGGGCACGGTGCCGGGCGCGATCCTCGGCGCGGCGTTCGTGATCCTGCTGCCCTACGGCATCGAGGCTTTCGCCGCGCTGCTGCCGGCACGGGTCGGCAACATGGTGTTCGCGCTCGACTACGCCGCCTTCGGGCTCGTCATGATCCTGTTCCTGCTGTTCGAGCCCAGGGGGCTCGTCGGCATCGCGCGGCGCCTCGCCGCCGCGCGCGGGAAGGGGCGGCCATGAGCGAACCCCTGCTCGAGGTGCGCGACCTCCGCGTCGCCTATCACCGCATCGCCACCGCGGTCCACGGCGTGAGCCTCGCGGTGCCGCGCGGCGCCATCGTCGCGCTCCTCGGCAACAACGGCGCCGGCAAGACCACGACGCTGCGCGCGATCTCGGGCTTCATCGGCCTCGACGACGCGCGCGTCACCGGCGGCTCGGTGCTGTTCGAGGGCGAGCCGGTGCACGGCCTGCCGCCGTCGGCGACCGCGGCGCGCGGCATCGTGCTCGTTCCCGAGCGCGACAAGGTCTTTCCGAATCTCACCGTGGCCGAGAACCTCGCGGCCTCGACCTCGCCGCGCGTCGGCGCCGCGGAGCGGCGGCGGCTCGAAGCCCTGTGCTTCCAGGTGTTCCCGCCGCTCGCCGAGCTGCGCCGCCGCGCCGCGGGGCTTCTCTCCGGCGGCGAGCGGCAGATGCTCGGCGTCGCCGGCGCGCTGATGTGCGGCCCCAAGCTCCTGCTGGTCGACGAGCTCTCCATGGGTCTCGCGCCGCGCGTGGTCGAGGACCTCGCGGCGCGGCTCAAGACGATCCGCGACGAGCTCGGCATCACCGTGCTGCTGGTCGAACAGAACGCCGTGGTGGCGCTCGGCATCGCCGACTACGGCTACATCGTCGAGAGCGGCCGCGTCGCGCTGGAAGGCCCGGCCGCGGACCTGCGCGGCCACGACGACGTGCGCCGGCACTACCTCGGCGACGGCGGCGAGCACCGCAGCTACCGCGCCATCAAGGCGTCGCTCGCGCCATGACCGCGGCGCTCGACATCGAGAACCTGACGCTGCGCTTCGGCGGCCTCGCGGTGCTGAGCGAGGTGTCGCTGAGCGTCGCGCAAGGCGAGCTGCTGGCGCTGATCGGGCCGAACGGCGCCGGCAAGACCAGCGTGCTCAACTGCGTCAGCGGCATCTACCGCGGGGAGGGCGCGATCCGCCTCGCCGGCCGGCCGCTCGACGGGCTCGCGCCGCACGCCGTCGCGCGGCTCGGCGTCGGGCGCACGTTCCAGCACGGCGAGCTGGTGCCGCAGATGACGGTGATGCAGAACATGCTCGCCGGCCGCCATTGCCGCATCGGGACCGGCCTCATCGGCGAGATGCTGTTCCTGCCGCGGGTGCGCCGCGCCGAGATCGAGCACCGCCGCGCCATCGACGGCATCCTGTCGCTGCTCGACCTCGCGCGCTACCGCGACGCCACGGTGGGCGCGCTGCCGCTCGGCGTGCAGAAGATCATCGGCTTCGCGCGGGCGCTGGCGCTGGAGCCGAGCGTGCTTCTGCTCGACGAGCCGTCCGCCGGCCTCAACCGCGCCGAGCGCGAGGACATGGCGCGCTCCATCATCCGCATCCAGCGCGCGTTCAGGCCCGCCATGGTCTGGATCGAGCACGACTTGCAGATGGTCGCGGACCTCGCCGACCGCATCCATGTGCTCAACTACGGCCGCACGCTGGCGGTGGGCTCGCCCGACGACGTGCTGCGCAACCCGGAGGTCGTCGCGGCCTATGTGGGCGGCGGCGGACAGCGAAACTGAAGGAGGACAGCATGGCAACGGATCGAATCCTGACCACCCACGTCGGCAGCCTGGTGCGGCCGCCGCGGCTCGTTCCCTATCTCGCCGCGATCCTGGAGAACCGCCCCTACGACAAGGCGGCGTTCGAGGGCGCGCTCGCCGAATCCGTCGCCGAGGTGGTGAAGCAGCAGGCCGACATCGGCCTCGACATCATCAACGACGGCGAGTTCGGCAAGACCCACTGGTATCGCTACGCCATCGAGCGCTTCTCCGGCATCGAGAGCCGGCCCGCGGGTCCGGGGCAGACCTATTTCGTCGGCAAGGACCGCGAGCGATTCCGCGAGTTCTATGCCGAGTACGACAAGGACGTGCCGCGGGCCCGGCTCGAATGGGCGGTGACGAACCCGGTCGCCTACGTCGGCCTGCCGCACCTGCAGCGCGACATCGCCAACCTCAAGGCCGCGCTCGCCAAAGTGAAGGCCGAGGCCGGGTTCCTGCCGGTGGTGGCGCCCGCGAGCCTGGTGCCGGAGCTGAAGAACGAGCACTACGCCAGCGAGGAGGAGTTCATCTTCGCCGTGGCCGATGCGCTGCGCCACGAATACAAGGCGATCGCGGACGCCGGACTGATCGTGCAGATCGACGACGCCTGGCTGCCGGCCATGTACGAGCGGATGGTGCCGCCGGGGACGCCGCAGGATTACCGGCGCTGGGCCGCGCTGTGCGTCGAGGCGCTCAACCACGCGCTCAAGGGCATCCCCGAGCGGCAGACGCGCTATCACATCTGCTGGGGAAGCTGGAACGGGCCGCACACCGCCGACCTGCCGCTCAAGGATTTCGTCGACCTGATGCTGACGATCAACGTCGGCGGCTACTCGGTGGAAGGCGCGAACCCGCGCCACGAGCACGAATGGCGGGTGTGGGAGCACGTCAAGCTGCCCGAGGGCCGCGCCCTGATCCCCGGCCTCGTCAGTCACGCCACCAACATCGTCGAGCATCCCGAGCTGGTGGCGGAGCGCATCGTCCGGCTCGCCAGGCTCGTCGGCCGCGAGAACGTCATCGCCAGCACCGACTGCGGCTTCGCCCAGGGCGCGCTCTACCGCCGCGTCCATCCTTCGATCATGTGGGCCAAGCTCGAAGCGCTGGTCGAGGGCGCGCGGCTCGCCTCGGCCGAGTTGTTCGCGAAGCGCGCGGCGTAGAGCACGATCCCGAAAAGTTGCGGCGCGGCGCGGCCCGGTCCTTTACGCGGCTTCGCCGCCGGGATTATGATTCCCGAAACACGGAATAACCGCGCGAGGAAACGTCCATGCCGACACGCCGTGACGTGATCCGGTCCTGCGCGCTGGCGCCGCTCGCCGCGCCGTTCGTGTCGCGCGCGGCGCGGGCCGAGGCCGGCTACGACAGATACCCCGAAGGCCCGATCTATTCGATCTGCCCGTTCCCGGCGGGCTCCGGCGCCGACACCAAGGTGCGCTTCTACGGCGCCAAGCTCCAGGCGATCGCCGGCAAGCCGGTGATCGTCGAGAATAAGCCGGGCGCGCTCGGCAACATCGCCACCGAGGCGGTGGCGCGCGCCAAGCCCGACGGCTACACGATCTACATCGCGCCGGGCTCCTCGACGCTCGCCGCCGCGCCGTCGCTGTTCAAGACCCTCGGCTACGACCCGATCCGGGACTTCCGCTCCATCACAACGCTGTCGTCCTCCGCCTTCCTGCTCTGCGTCGCCGGCGAGAGCCCGTTCAAGTCCGTGCCGGAGCTGACGGACTACCTGAAGGCGAAGGGCGGCGACGCCTCCTACGGCTCGATCGCGCCGCCGGGCCTCGTCGCCAGCGAGATCTACAAGGCCCAGTTCGGCCTGCAGACCGTGGAGGTGAAGTACCGCGACCAGGGCTCCATGCTCAACGACCTGCACGGCGGCGCGATCTCGTTCTGCCACATCGACATCACCACCGTCGCCGGACAGTTGAAGGAGGGCAAGGTGCGCGGGCTCGCGCTCACCTCGGCGAAGCCGCTCAAGGCCGCGCCCGGCATTCCCGGCGCGGAGGAGGCGGGCATTCCCAACATGGACGTGGTCACCTGGTGGTCGGTGCACGTGCCTGCCAAGACGCCGACGCCGATCTGCGACAGGCTCGAAGCCTGGTTCAACACGATCGCGGTCGAGCCGGACACGGTCGCGTTCAACGCCAGCGTCGGCTCCGACGTGATGCCCGGCAACCACGCCATGCTCGACGCGCTGCTCGCCAGGCAGACCAGGCTGTGGCACGACTACGCGAGGATCGCGAAGATCGAGCCGATGTGAGCCGCAGGCCGGCGCGGCGTTTCCGCCCCGGGCATGGGCGGGATGTGCGCCGGTCATGGGGGACTGCCGCCGTCCGTCCTTTGCCGCCTATAATGGCTCCGGGAAGCGAGTCCGGGGAGACTGAGAGTTGATCGAGACGCAGGTGCTTGTGGTGGGGGCGGGGCCGGTGGGGCTCACGCTCGCGAACGATCTCGGCCGGCGCGGGGTCGATTGCGTGCTGGTCGAGAAGAAGGCGCAGCCGGCGTTCCTGCCGAAGATGGAGCGCGTCAACGCCCGCAGCATGGAAATCTACCGCCGCATGGGCCTCGCCAAGGCGATCCGCGCGGCGGGGCTTCCCCGCGACGTGCCGATGGACGTCTATATCGTGCTCGACCTGACGAAGCCGCCGCTGCTGCGGCACGCCTATCCGTCGGTGGCGGAGGCGGAGGCCGACATCAGGGCGACGCGCGACGGCAGCGTGCCGCTCGAGCCCTACCAGCTCATCTCGCAATACACGCTGGAGCCGCTGCTCAAGGCCGAGATGGAGAAGCTGCCGTCGGTCCGCAGCCTGTGGTCCACCGAATATCTCTCCCACGAGCAGGACGCCAAGGGCGTCACCACCACGGTGCGCACCGAGGGCCGCGAGCCGGAGACGATCCGCTCCGCCTACGTGGTCGGCTGCGACGGCGGCGGCAGCGCGGTGCGCGCCGCGCTCGGCATCAAGCTGCGCGGCGAGTCGGCGCTGCAGAGCTTCCGCCAGGGCCTCTACGTCTGCGACGAGCTCTACGGCCGCCTGCCCATGGGCAACGGTCCCGGCCGCGGCCGGCACTACCACGTCGCCGACGACAAGGCGTCGTTCCTCATCATGCAGGACTCGACGCGGCACTGGACCCTGCACGCGAGCGTCGAGTCCGACGAGGCGATGAAGCGCCAGTTCGAGATCGTGGTCGGCGCGCCGGTGAAATACGAGATGATCTACTGCGGCCCGTGGCGGCAGAACCTGATGCTGGCGGAGCGCTACGGCGAGGGCCGGGTGCTGCTCGCCGGCGACGCCGTGCATCTCGTCATCCCCACCGGCGGCCTCGGCATGAACTCGGGCGTGGGCGACGCCGTCGACCTCGGCTGGAAGCTCGCCGCGACGCTGAAGGGCTGGGGCGGGCCGAAGCTCCTCGCCTCCTACGAGGCCGAGCGCCGCCAGATCGGCGACCGCAACGTCGGCGCCTCGCGCTACGCCAGCGTCGGCCGGCGCAAGTGGCGCTCCATGTGGAAGCCGAACATCCTCGACGACACGCCCGAGGGCCGGCAGACCCGCGAGGTGCTGGCCATGGTCGGCGCCGTCGAGCAGCCCAAGAGCAACGAGATGATCGGGGCCGAGCTCGGCTACCGCTACGTGGACTCGCCCGTCATCTGCGACATCCCCGGCGGGCCGGAACATCTGTTCCGCACCTACCAGCCGACCACCTGGCCCGGCGCGCGGCTGCCGCACGTCTGGCTCGACGACGGCGGCGCCATGCAGGACCGCATCCCGTTCGAGGGCTACACCGTCCTCAAGCTCGGCGGCACCGGCGCCGATGCGTCGGGGCTCGCCCGGGCGATCGCGTCCTACGGTGCGCCGGTCGCGGTGCTCGACGTGCCGGACCGGATCGCGCGCGAGATCTACGGCTTCGACCTGCTGCTGCTGCGGCCGGACCTGCACGTGGTGTGGCGCGGCAACAGGCCGCCGGACGATCCGGCCGGGGTCGCCGCCGTCGCGACCGGGCACGGTGAGTGACGACAGCACGCCGCCGATGCGCTAGAATCGGCGGCGGTTCACCTGTCCGTCGAGGGGATTCATGCGCTTCGTTCCAGTGACTGCCGTCGTGTGTCTTGCGCTCGCCGTCGCCGCGTGCAGCAAGCCGGAGCCCGGGCCCGCGGGTCCGCAGGGTCCTGCCGGCCCGGCCGGCCCCAAGGGCGACGCCGGACCGCCGGGTCCGGCCGGTCCTCCCGGCCCGCCCGGTCCCCCGGGAGCCGCCGGCCTGTCGTCGCAGACCCGCGTGCTGCGCGTGCAGTGCTCCGACCAGGCCTGCTCCGCGAGCTGCCGCCAGGACGAGGTGCTGGTCACCGCCTACTGCGGTCCGACCCGCAATCCCGCGACCTTCCTCACCGAGAACTCGGCGTCGTGCGGCGTCATCGCCAATCCCGCCAACAATCCGCTGGTCGCGGTCTGCGTGGGCACGTCGCAGCAGCAGTAGGGCGCGCTACGGCGCGCCCGCCTCGGCGCCCTTGAACAGCTCGCGCAGGATGCGGCCCTCCAGGGCCGCGACCGCGGCGGAGCCGCGCTCGCGCGGGCGCGGCAGGTCGATGGCGAGGTCGAGCGCGATGCGGCCGTTCTCGATCAGCACCACGCGGTCGGCGAGCGTCACCGCCTCGGCCACGTCGTGGGTCACGAGCAGCGCGGTGAACTGCTGGTCGCGCCACACGCGCTCCAAAAGCCGCTGCATGGTGATGCGGGTCAGCGCGTCGAGCGCGCCGAGCGGCTCGTCGAGCGCGAGGATGCGCGGATTGCTGACGAGCGCGCGCGCCAAAGCGACGCGCTGCTTCTGGCCGCCGGACAGCGTCGCCGGCCAGACCCCGCGCTTCTCCTCCAGGTCGACCGCGCGCAGCGCGTCGAGCGCGCGCCGCCGCGCGTCGGGCGATTTGCGGTCGGCGCCGAGCCCGACCTCGACGTTGGCGAGCACGCGCGCCCAGGGCAGCAGCCGCGGCTCCTGGAACATCACCCGCGCGGCGCGCGGATTGTCGATGCGCCGCTCGCCGTCCCGGAACGAGAAGCCGCCGGCGCTCGGCGTCTCCAGGCCGAGGAGGAGCCGCAGCAGCGTGCTCTTGCCGCTGCCGCTGCGCCCCACGATGGCGACGAACTGGCCTGCCGGGATCGCGAGGTCGATGCCGTCGAGCACGCGATTGTCGCCGAACGACTTGCCGAGGCCGTCGATGGCGATGGCGAGGCCGTGCGGCCGGCGCTCCGTCGCGGGCGCGGCGGGGGCGAAAGCGGCGTCAGTGCGGTTCAGGGTCAGGACGCCCGTGGCGATGCTCATGGCGGCCTCACGGTTTCTGGAACGCCGGGTGCCAGCCGAGGCACAGCCGTTCGAGCACGCGCGCCGCGCTGTCGGCGAGCTTGCCGAGCAGCGCGTAGATCAGGATGCTGAGCACCACCACGTCCACCAGCAGGAACTCGCGCGCCTGCATCGCCATGTAGCCGATGCCGGACGACGCCGCGATGGTCTCGGCGACGATCAGCGTCAGCCACATGATGCCGAGCGCGAAGCGCACGCCGACGAAGACCGACGGCAGCGCGCCGGGCAGCAGCACGCGCCAGAACAGGTCCCACGGCGTCATGCCGTAGATGCGGCCCATCTCGATGAGCTGCGGATCGACGCTGCGGATGCCGTGCTGGGTGTTGATGTAGACCGGGAAGAACACGCCGAGCGCGACTAGGAATATCTTCGCGGTCTCGTCGATGCCGAACCACAGGATGACGAGCGGGATCAGCGCGAGGTGCGGGATGTTGCGCACCATCTGCAGCGTGCTGTCGAAGACCTTCTCGCTGCGGTCGGAGAGACCGTTGGCGAGCCCGAAGGCGAAGCCGATGCCGCCGCCGATCACGAAGCCGACCAGCGCGCGCCACGTCGAGACCCACATGTTCTGCAGGAGCTCGCCGTTCAGCGTCAGCCGCCAGCCGGCGGCGAGCACGGCGCTCGGCGCCGGCAGCACGCGGGTCGAGAGCAGTCCCGCGGAAGCCGCCGCCTGCCAGACGGCGATGATGGCGAGCGGCAGCGCCCATTGGGCAAGGCTGCCGGCGGCGCGCGCCGCGAGCGTGCGGACGGTCATGACTGGGCGGCGTTCTTCTGCGGCAGCAGGTCGTTGGCGATGGTCTCGCCGAACGGCCCGGTGTTGACATCGACGGCGGCGGCCGGCTGCCCGTGCGCCAGCGGCAGCAGCGGGAACACCAGTTCGGCGAAGCGGTAGGCTTCCTCCAGGTGCGGGTAGCCGGACATGATGAAGGTGTCGATGCCGAGCGCCATGTATTCCTTCATGCGCGCGGCCACGGTCTCGGGATCGCCGACGAGCGCGGTGCCCGCGCCGCCGCGGATCAGGCCGACGCCGGCCCACAGGTTGGGGCTCACCTCGAGCCTGTCGCGGCGGCCGCCGTGCAGGGCGAGCATCCGGCGCTGGCCTTCGGAATCCATGCGGCCGAAGATCGCCTGCGCCTTGGCGATGGTGTCGTCGTCGACGTACCGGATGAGATCGTCCGCGGCCTTCCAGGCTTCGGCGTTGGTCTCGCGCACGATGACGTGCAGGCGGATGCCGAACGACAGCCTGCGGCCGCGCGCCGCCGCCGCGGCGTTGACGCGCGCGAGCTTGGCGGCCACGTCGGCCGGCGGCTCGCCCCAGGTGAGATACTTGTCCACGAGGTCCACGGCGACGTCGATGCCGGCCGGCGACGAGCCGCCGAAATAGAGCGCCGGCCCGCCGGGCTGCAGCGGCTTGAAGATCAGCCGGCCGTCCTCGATGGAGAGGTGCTTGCCGTGGCGCTCCACCACCTCGCCGGCGAGCAGGCTCTTGTAGATGTCGAGGAACTCGCGGGTCACCTCGTAGCGCTCGTCGTGGGGCAGGAAGATGCCGTCGCCCCTGTTCTCCACCGGGTCGCCGCCGGTGACCACGTTGATGAGCAGGCGGCCGCCGGAGATGCGGTCGAGCGTGGCGGTCATGCGCGCGGCGACGCTCGGGCTCTGCAGCCCCGGCCGCACGGCGACGAGGTAGCGCAGCCGCCGCGTCATCGGCGCGACGGCGGAGGCGACCACCCAGGAGTCCTCGCAGCTTCGCCCGGTCGGCAGCAGCACGCCGTAATAGCCGAGGTCGTCGGCCGCCTGCGCCACCTGGCGCAGGTAGTTGAGATCGACGGCGCGGCCGCCGACCGACGTGCCGAGATAGCGTCCCTCGCCGTGGGTCGGCAGGAACCAGAGGACCTGGGCCTGCGAGGCCGCCGGAACCGGCGAGGTTTCGCTCATGAACCGCTCCTGCGCACCGCCTGCGACACCACGATCGCGTTCGGGATCAATCCCAGGGCGTGGAACGTGTCGGCGATACGCTGCTGCTCGGCCACCACATTGTTATCGAGCGGCCGGACGCCGTAGCTCTGCCGGTTGAGCGCGACCTCCAGGATCGGCGCCGGGATGCCGATGATCGGCCCCAATTCGTCGGCGATTTTCTTGGTGTCCTTGGCGGCGCGCTGATCGACAGCGTCGATGGCGGCGAGCACGATGTCGAGCACCTGCGGGTTGGCGTCGGCGAACGACTTGGTCGCCAGATAGAACTGGGTGTTGGCGACGAGACCGGTGCCGTCGGTCAGTTCGTGAGCGCCAGTCGCGGCCTCGGCAGCGGCCTGGTAGGGATCCCAGATCGCCCAGGCATCGACCGCGCCGCGCTCGAAGGCGGCGCGCGCGTCGGCGGGCGCCAGGAACACCGGCTCGATCTCGCTGTATGTCACGCCGCCTTTTTCGAGCGCCTTCACCAGCAGGTAATGGACGTTCGCGCCCTTGTTGAGCGCGATCTTCTTGCCCTTGAGGTCGGCGAGCGTCCTGATCGGCGAATCCTTGGGCACGAGGATCGCCTCGCCCTTCGGCGCCGGCGGCTCGTGGCCCACGTAGACGAACGGGATGCCCGCGGCCTGGGCGAACACCGGCGGCGCCTCGCCGGCGTGGCCGAAGTCGATGGCGCCGGCGTTGAGCGCCTCGAGCAGCGGCGGGCCGGAGGGGAACTCCTTCCACGCCACCCGGTAGCCGAGCGGCGCGAGCTTCTTCTCCAGCTCGCCGGTGCCCTTGAGCAGGATCACGTTGCCGTATTTCTGGTAGCCGATCGTCACCACCTTGTCGGCGGCGTAAGCCGGCACGGCGCAGGCGGCCGCGAGTCCGACGGCGATGAGACCTGCCATGGTGCGCTGAAGGCTGAACATCCGATGCTCCTGACCGATGCCGCGCGGGATGGATGCGGCGGGTTGCCGAAGGTGACGAGGGCCCGAAAATGACGCTGCTTTAGAATTCGATTTTGTATAGGCGCGTCAGGAACGCCGTAAAGAGAATGGAATTGCCGTTACGATCTTTGAAAGAATTTCCGCCGGCGGCTGCGGGACGGAGAACAGGCGCGGCGCCGGAACAAGGGGAAAGAGAACGGCCGGCGCGGCGTTGACCATCCTTTTACCGTGGCCGGAGCGCCGCGCCGCCCGCGCACGAAAAACGTCCCGCGGCGGCGGGGCCGCGCGGCGGGATTTTTCTTCGCTCAGGCGGCCGCCGCCTGCGGCCGCAGCGTGCCGGCGGGCTTCGCCAGCGTCAGCACCAGGGCCGACGCCAGCAGGCACAGGAATCCGGCGGCGAAGAACGCCGGCAGGTAGGTCGCGAGCTCGGTGCGGGAGAAGCCGGCGCCGAACGCCGCGCAGGCCGCGCCGATCTGGTGGCCGGTGAACACCCAGCCGAACACCACGTTGGCGCGCTCGCGGCCGAAGTTCTCCACCGCGAGCTTCACCGTGGGCGGCACGGTGGCGATCCAGTCGAGGCCGTAGAACACCGCGAACAGCGACAGGCCGTAGAACGTGAAATCGGTGAACGGCAGGTAGAGCAGCGAGAGCCCGCGCAGGCCGTAGTACCAGAACAGCAGCCAGCGCTGGTCGTAGCGGTCCGACAGCCAGCCGGAGCCGACCGTGCCGACGAAATCGAAAACGCCCATCATGGCGAGCACGCCCGCCGCGCTCACCGCCGCGAGGCCGTAGTCGCCGCACAGCGCGATGAAATGCGTCTGGATCAGGCCGTTGGTGCTGGCGCCACAGATGAAGAAGCTGCCGAACAGCACCCAGAACGCGCGGGTCCGCGCCGCCTCGCCGAGCACGGCGACGGGCGACATCAGCAGCGCGCCGAGGCTCGCGGGCTGCGCCGGCGCCGGGGCGACCGCGGTGTCGCCGTAGGCGGGCAGGCCGAGGTCGCCCGGCCGGTCGCGCATCAGGGCGAGGACCACCAGCGCGACCGCGGCCAGCACCCAGCACACGAGGCCGAGCGAGAAGCGCCAGCCGAACGCCTCGGTGAGCCTCGCCAGCATCGGCAGGAACACGAGCTGCCCGGTGGCCGAGCTCGCCGCCAGCAGGCCGAGCACCAGCCCGCGCCGCTTGCTGAACCAGCGCGTCGCCACCGTCGCGCCGAGCACCATGGCGGTGAGGCCGGTGCCGAAGCCGACCACGAAGCCCCACAGCACGACGAGCTGCCACACCCTGGTCATGGCGAGCGAGGCGGCGAGGCCCGCCGCGATGACGGCGAGCGCGACCAGCATGACGCGGCGCAGGCCGAAGCGGTTCATGAACGCGGCGGCGAACGGGCCCATCAGCCCGAACAGCATCAGCCGGATCGCCAGGGCCGCGGAGATCTGCTCGGCCGGCCAGCCGAACTCCTTCTCCAGCGGCACGATGAACACGCCGGGCGCGCCGACGGCGCCGGCGGTCACCAGCATGGTGAGGAAGGCGCAGCCGGCCACCACCCAGCCGTAGTGGATGTCGCGGCGTTGCAGGGCGAGGGCGAGCGCGCGTGAGATCATGGTTCGGGCGTCCGGTTGCGGGGCAGGGCGGCCGCGCAGATACGACAAATTACGATAAATGACGGCCATCATCATTGTTGCGGATAAATGTCGGACGTCATATAAACCGTCAAGCCTAATATCCCGCCGGCGGGAGGAGAACACATGAAAGTGAGCCGCGAGCAGGCCGAGAGGAACCGCGACCGCATCATCGAGGTCGCGAGCCGGCTGTTCCGCGAGCGCGGCTTCGACGGCGTCGGCGTCGCCGACCTGATGAAGGCCGCGGGCCTCACCCACGGCGGCTTCTACGGCCATTTCGAGTCGAAGGACGACCTCGCGGCGGAAGCCTGCGCTCGCTCGCTGGCGCATTCGGCCGCGAAATGGGAGGACATCGCCGCCGCGGCGAAGGACGACGCCTTCGCCGCGCTGGTGAGGACCTACCTGTCCGGGCGCCACCGCGAATCGCCGGGCGCCAGTTGCGCGCTGGCCGCGCTCGGCACCGACACCGCGCGCCACGGCCGCGCCGTCAAGCGCGCCTATGCGCGGGGCCTCGAGGCGCTCGTCGCCATCCTCGCCCGCGCGGCGCCGGGCCGCGGCTCCAGCGCCGCGAAGCGCCGCAAGGCGCTGGCGGCGATGGCGGAAATGGCGGGCGCCGTGATGCTGGCGCGGGCGGTCGGCGACGCCGGCCTGGCGCGGGAGATCGTCGCCGCGGTCGAGGACGACCTGACGGGAAAGGCCTGACCCCGCGCCATCGTGTCCCGCCATCCGTCCTTGTGAAATCGGTTATGGCGGATAACATTCCTCGCCAAGGCGCGGCGCACGGCTGCGCGCAAGGGAGGATAGTCGATGACACGGTTCGGGGCGGCAATTTGCGCGATCGCGATGGGGACGCTGGCTGCGGCCGTGCCGGCGCGGGCGGACGACTATCCTAACCGCGACATCCACATCGTGGTCGGTTTCCCGGCGGGCAGCGGCGCCGACGTCTATGCCCGCTACTTCGCCAACAAGCTGTCGATCCTGTCCAAGGCGACGGTCATCGTCGAGAACAAGTCCGGCGCGCAGGCGAGCATCGCCGCCGAATCCGTGGCCCGGGCCAAGCCCGACGGCTACACCCTCTACGTCGGCGGGGGCGGCTCGCTCGCCTCGCCGCTCTACGTGTTCAAGGATCCGAAGTTCGATCCGCGCAAGGATTTCGCCTATGTCTCGCCGCTCCTGGGCCAGGGCTTCATCCTGGTGGTGGACGCGAAGAGGCCGTTCAAGACCGTGGCCGATCTCACCGCCTATCTCAAGGAGAAGAAGGACAAGGCGTCCTACGCCACGCCCAACAATCCGTCCACGATCCTGGCCGAGACCTACAAGGCGAGCGCCGGGCTGGAGACGGTCCAGGTCAACTACCGCACCAGCGCCGATTTCATCAACGACATGGCCAGCGGGCGCATCGATTTCTGCATGGCGGACCCGGTGTTCGCGCTCGCCCGCATGAACGACGGCTCCATGAAGGCGCTCGCCATCAGCACCGGCAAGCGCATGGCCGCGCTCCCCGACATCCCGACCATGCAGGAATCGGGCATTCCCGGCGTCGACATGAACCTGTGGTGGCTCGTCGCCGCGCCGGCCGGCACGCCGCAGCCGGTCCTCGACAAGCTCAACGGCTGGTTCACGGAGATCGGCAGGATGGACGAAACCCGCACCTTCCTCGCCAGGTTCGGGGCCGAGCCCTACGTCGGCACGGTCGCGGAGACCAAGGCGCGCATGGAGAGGGAGGTCGCGGACTGGGCCGGCTACGTGAAGATCGCCAAGATCGCGCCGCAATAGGCGCCGGCGGCGGCGCCGCCGCGCTTGAGAAATTCGTAATGGTGAATAACAATGGCGCCGAAGGACGCGGCGCACGGCCGCGCGCAAAGGGAGGAGACGCGATGATGCGCTTGGGGGCGGGTGCTTGTGCTGTTGTGCTGGCGGCTCTGGCCGCGGTCGTGCCGGCGCGGGCCGACGACTATCCGAGCCGCGACATCCATGTGATCGTCGGGTTCCCGGCGGGCAGCGGCGCCGACGTCTACGCGCGCTTCTTCGCCAACAAGCTCTCCGACGTGTCCAAGGCCACGGTCATCGTCGAGAACAAGCCGGGCGCGCAGGCGGCCATCGCCGCCGAATACGTCGCCAAGGCCAAGCCCGACGGCTACACGATCTTCATCGGCGGCGCCGACTCGTTCGGTTCGCCGCTCTATATATTCAAGCAGCCGCGGTTCGACCCGCGCAAGGATTTCGCCTATGTCTCGCCGCTGGTGAGCCAGGGCTTCATCCTGGTGGTGGACGCGCAGAAGCCGTTCAAGACCGTGGCCGAGCTCACGGCCTATCTCAAGCAGCAGAAGGACAAGGCGTCCTACGCCACCGCCAACAACCCGGCGACCATCCTCGCCGAGGCCTACAAGGCCCATGCCGGGCTCGAGACCGTGCAGGTCAACTACCGCACCAGCGCGGACTTCATCAACGACATGGCCAGCGGGCGCATCGACTTCGTGATGGCCGACCCGGTGTTCGGCCTCGCCCGCATCCGCGAGGGCAAGATGAAGCCGCTCGCCATCAGCACGGCCAGGCGCATCTCGGCGCTGCCGGACATCCCGACCATGCAGGAGGCCGGCATCCCCGGCATCGACATGAACCTGTGGTGGGTGGTCGCCGCGCCCGCCCGCACGCCGCAGCCGATCCTGGAGAAGCTCAACGGCTGGTTCACCCAGATCGGCAAGATGGACGACACCCGCGAGTTCCTCGCCAAGAACGGCGCCGAGCCCTACACCGGCACGCTGGCCCAGACCAAGGCGCTCGTCGACAAGGAGATCGCCGACTGGGCGAACTACGTGAAGCTCGCCAAGATCGAGCCGAACTGAGCGCCGGCGCTCGCGGGGAGGGCGGCAGGATGGGTCGAGCGCAGCGAAACCCATCGTCGCTCTCATCCGTTGCGACAGGTTCGCCGCGCTCGCGGCTATCGCCGACGGCAGGCCGCTATCCGGCCCCCTCGACGATGCCCCGCACGAAATCCGCCAGGTTGCCGCCCGCGAACTTGTAGCCGCGGATGCCGGCGGCGCGGGCCGCGGCGAGGTCGCTGTCGCGGTCGCCGATCAGGAGGCTGCGGCCCGCATCCACCGGCCAGTGCTTCATCAGGTCGAGGATCATGCCCGGCATCGGCTTGCGCCAATCGGACACGCGCCGGTAGCGCTCCACGGTGCCGTCCGGGTGGTCGGGGCAGAAGCGGACATCGTCGATGACCGCGCCGTGGGCCCGCGCCTCCGCGCGCAGGTGGGCGAAGAAGCGATGCACGTCGTCCTCGGTGTAGTAGCCGCGCGCCACGCCGGACTGGTTGGTGACGATGAACACGTAGTAGCCGCGCGCGTTGAGCAGCCTCACCGCCTCGAACGCGCCGGGCGTCCACTGCACGTCGTCGGTGCGGTGGACGTAGCCCGTGTCGGCGTTGAGCACGCCGTCGCGGTCGAGGAACGCGGCGGGGCGGGGCGTCGCGGTCATCAGGACTGGCGCGCGCCGCCGAACAGGTTGGTCTCCACGATCTCGCAGATCGCGTGGGCGGCGGTGATGTGGATCTGCTGGATCAGCGGCGTCGCCGGCGAGGGCGCGCGCAGCGCGAGGTCGCACAGCGAGGCGAGCGGCGCGTTGGCGTTGCCGGTGAAGGCGACGGTGGTGATGTTCATGGCCTTGGCGGCCTCGACGGCCTTGAGGATGTTGGGCGAGCGGCCCGAGGTGGAGATGGCGACGAACACGTCGCCGGCCCGGCCCAGCCCGCGCACCTGGCGCGAGAACACCTCCTCGTAGCCGTAGTCGTTGCCGATGGCGGTGAGCACCGAGGTGTCGGTGGTGAGCGCGAGGCCCGCGACCGGCGCGCGGTCGAAGTTGAGCCGCGCCACCAGCTCGCCGGCGATGTGCTGGGCGTCCGCCGCGCTGCCGCCGTTGCCGGCGAGCATCACCTTGCCGCCGGCGCGCAGGCTTTTCTCCACCGCCCAGGCGATGGCGATGATCGAATCGAGGAACGGGGCGTCGGCGAGCGCCGCCGCGACGACGTCGCGGGAGGCGGCGAGGTGGCGCTTGACGGTGTTAAGGGGGTGTTCGCTCAAAATGGAGGCTCCGGTCTGTGGCGGACGGTATAGCGCGAATCCGCGGGAGGGGAGAGTGGCGGCTCTCCCTTGATCCGGCCGGCGATAACTGCCACATCCCGGCCCATGAACATCCCCATTCGCCCGCCCGAGAGCGCCGCGGACCGCCAGTCCCCGCTGGCGGCGGAGGTGGCGCGGCGCCGCACCTTCGCCATCATCTCGCACCCGGACGCGGGCAAGACCACGCTGACCGAGAAGCTGTTGCTGTTCGGCGGCGCGATCCAGCTCGCCGGCCAGGTCAAGGCGAAGCGCGACCGCCGCTCGACCCGCTCCGACTGGATGGCCATCGAGCGCGAGCGCGGCATCTCGGTCGTCACCTCGGTGATGACCTTCGAGTACGAGGGCCGCGTGTTCAACCTGCTCGACACGCCGGGCCACGAGGACTTCTCCGAGGACACCTACCGCACGCTGACCGCGGTCGACTCCGCCGTCATGGTGATCGACGCCGCCAAGGGCATCGAGGCGCGCACCCGCAAGCTGTTCGAGGTGTGCCGGCTGCGCGACATCCCGATCGTCACCTTCGTCAACAAGATGGACCGCGAGAGCCGCGACCCGTTCGACCTGCTCGACGAGATCGAGAAGGTGCTGGCGCTCGACACCGCGCCGGCCACATGGCCCGTGGGGCGCGGCCGCGACTTCGTCGGCACGCTCGACGTCGCGACCGGCGCGGCGCGCCTCCTCGACGACGACAAGGGCGCGGCCCCGCGCGCCATGACGGTGGCGGAGATCGCCGCGCTCAACCCCAACCTCGACGCCTCCGCCGTCGCGGGCGAGTTCGCGCTGGTGCGCGAGGCGTGCAAATCGTTCGACCTCGCCGCGTTCCGCGAGGGCCACCTGACGCCGGTGTTCTTCGGCAGCGCGCTCAGGAATTTCGGCGTCAACGACCTGCTCGACGCGCTCGGCGCGGTCGCGCCGCCGCCGCGGGCCCAGGCCGCCGACAGCCGTCCGGTCGATGCGGCGGAGCCGGCCATGACCGCCTTCGTGTTCAAGGTCCAGGCCAACATGGACCCCAACCACCGCGACCGCATCGCCTTCGCGCGGCTGTGCTCGGGCAGGCTCACCCGCGGCATGAAGGTGAAGCAGGTGCGCACCGGCAAGACCATCAGCCTCAGCGCGCCGCAGTTCTTCTTCGCCCAGGACCGCGCGCTCGCCGAGGAGGCCTATGCCGGCGACGTGGTCGGCATTCCCAACCACGGCACGCTGCGCATCGGCGACACGCTGACCGAGGGCGAGGAAATCCTGTTCCGCGGCGTGCCCAATTTTGCGCCCGAAATCCTGCGCCGCGTGCGGCTGGGCGACGCCATGAAGGCCAAGAAGCTCAAGGAAGCGCTGCAGCAGATGGCCGAGGAAGGCGTCGTCCAGCTCTTCCAGCCGGAGGACGGCTCGCCGGCCGTCGTCGGCGTCGTCGGCGCGCTGCAGCTCGACGTGCTGAAGGAGCGGCTCTCGGTCGAATACGGCCTTCCGGTCGATTTCGAGATGTCGCGCTTTTCCGTCTGCCGCTGGATCTCGGCCGACGAGCGCGCGGAACTCACCCGCTTCGTCGAATCGCATCGCGGCGACATCGCCCGCGACCTCGACGGCGACCCGGTGTTCCTGGCGCAGCACGAGTTCTCGCTCAACTACGAGGCGGAGCGCTGGAAGGCGATCCGCTTCGCCGCGATCAAGGACTATCAGGTGCGGGAAGCGGCGTAGCCGATCCCGCGCCTTGACAGTGCCGGTCAGCCAAAATTAACGTGTGAAGCAAGGAGCGGACCGCCATCGGAGGGGCGGAACCGCATCCGGGTTGTCGCGCGGGGTTGTCTGTGGCACCAAACGGGACATGGCGCCCAAAGCGGCAGGCTATGCCGGTTGATCGTCCGGAAAGGATGATGCAGGCTGCCTGAACGGCGGCAGCCGTCAAGGGAGGACAGCCGGGCAACCGGCCAAAAAAGCCCGGCGCTTCATCCGGGCCATCAACGAATGGCGGCGCCTTGCCGTTTTCCAGGGAGGAAACCATGACATTATCTCGCCGCAGCTTCGTCAAAACCACCGGCGCGCTTCTGGCCGCGCCAGTCCTGCTCAGGAGCGGCATAGCCCGCGCGCAGGATACGGTGACGCTCAAGCTGCACCATTTCCTGCCGCCGGTCTCCAACGTACACGCCCGCCTTCTGACGCCCTGGGCTAAAG